>R03__coassemble_286_pt1 | contig 31113 bp, 29 predicted proteins | sample R03__metabat2_high_PE_019 | metagenome-assembled genome bin R03
TAATTCATCCCGCCCTACAGCAGTTAATCTGTCATGGGCGCTTAATCGAATGATGGACGTGGTGACAGAGTGCCAAAATGCAGGAAAATCTGTTGTGGAAACCGTGGCAAGACTTAAAACAGAAGCCTGCGAAATAAAGAGAGAGGATACCGAAATGTGCAGGGCGATTGGAGAGAATGCACTGACTCTTGTTAAAAAGGGCGACGGGCTGCTGACACACTGCAATGCGGGACAGCTTGCAACCTCCAAATACGGCACTGCAACGGCAGTTATGTATTTAGGACAGGAGAGAGGTTACAATTTCAAGGTATTCGCAGATGAGACAAGGCCGCTGCTGCAAGGTGCGCGGCTTACATCCTATGAGCTTAACAAGGCCGGCGTTGACGTTACGGTAATCTGCGACAATATGGCATCCATGGTCATGAAGAACGGCTGGGTCAATGCAGTGTTCGTGGGATGCGACCGGGTGGCCGCAAATGGAGATACGGCTAATAAGATCGGTACCAGCGGTGTGGCAATTCTTGCAAAACATTACGGAATCCCGTTCTACGTATGCTGCCCTTCATCAACAATTGATTCTAACCTTGAGTCGGGGGATATGATCCCCATCGAGGAACGGGACGGAGATGAGATCAAGACCATGTGGTACGAAAAGCCCATGGCGCCGGAGAGTGTTAAGACCTTCAATCCGGCCTTTGATGTGACAGATCATTCACTTATCACGGCAATCGTGACGGAAAAAGGGGTATGCTACCCACCGTATAACTTCTGAATGATGTTGGTAGGTATCAATGTGGGGGTGTGTTTGGAAACATACCTACCAAATAGGCAGAGACTTATTCATAGTAGGCATTAAAAAGAAAAAACTACAAAAAGAATACCCATTGAGTAACTGAAGGAATGTGGTAGTGGGTATTAATAAGTGAAAACTGCTAGAAAAATACCCACCATTATATGATGATAACAAAATTGTAGGTAAAGAGTGCTCGGTTGCGCCGAAAAAATACCTACTGAAAGTGAAACAATGAATACAGGTAGGCACTGCGGACCCCGACCGTGATTTTGTGAGAAATCACCACAAAAAATAGGGAATCCCCATCCATTATTATCAATGATTTTAAAACCCCGATTATTGAAAATAACAGGGCTTTATGATAAAATAATTACCAGTGGCGTTTGTCAAAAATTTAACAATCTTTTTTGGAGGTATCAAAATGGCTAAAAAAGTCGTAATTGCTAGTGCTTGTCGTACAGCTATCGGTACAATGGGCGGTTCACTTTCAACAACCCCTGCAGCTGAACTTGGTGCAATCGTTATCAAGGAAGCTGTTAAGAGAGCCGGAATCAAGCCTGAGGATGTTGACCAGGTATACATGGGATGCGTTATCCAGGCAGGTCAGGGCCAGAACGTAGCTCGTCAGGCTACACTCAAGGCAGGCCTTCCCATCGAGGTTCCCGCTGTTACAATGAACGTTGTCTGTGGATCAGGTCTTAACTGTGTTAACCAGGCAGCCCAGATGATCATGGCAGGTGATGCTGATGTTGTTGTAGCAGGTGGTATGGAGAACATGTCAATGGCTCCTTACGCTGCAATGCAGGCACGTTTCGGTTACAGAATGAACAACGGTAAGTTCATCGATACAATGGTTAATGATGCTCTTTGGGATGCCTTCAATGATTATCATATGATCAAGACAGCTGATAACATTGCCGAGCAGTGGGGTCTTACAAGAGAAGAGCTTGATGAGTTCTCACTCAAGTCACAGCAGAAGGCTGCTAAGGCTATTGAGACAGGCGCATTCAAGGATGAGATCGTTCCCGTAGAAGTTAAGAAGAAGAAAGAGACAATCGTATTTGATACAGATGAAGGTCCTCGTCCTAATTCAACAATTGAAGGACTTGCAAAGCTTCGTCCCATCAACCCCAACGGTTTCGTTACTGCAGGTAACGCTTCAGGTATCAACGATGGTGCTGCTGCACTTGTTATCATGTCTGAGGAGAAGGCTAAGGAACTGGGCGTTAAGCCTATGGCAACATTTGTTGCAGGCGCTCTTGCAGGTGTTGATCCTTCAATCATGGGTATCGGACCTGTTGCAGCTACCAAGAAGGTTATGGCTAAGGCCGGCTACAAGATCGAGGACTTCGATATCATCGAGGCTAATGAGGCATTTGCCGCTCAGTCAGTTGCAGTTGGTAAGGACCTTGGCATTGATGTTGACAAGCAGCTTAACCCCAACGGCGGCGCAATCGCTTTAGGACATCCCGTTGGAGCTTCAGGTGCTCGTATCCTTGTTACACTTCTTCATGAGATGCAGAAGGCAGGCGCTAAGAAGGGTCTTGCTACACTGTGTATCGGCGGCGGCATGGGCTGCGCTACTATCGTAGAGATGGGCGAATAAATCAGTCACAATGGTTAGATGGCTGAATGCTTGCATTCAAAGCCACCTGGACATTAGTAACGATTTATAAAACAAAATATATTAAGGAGAAAAGCATAACATGGATTTCATTCTTTATGAGGTAAATGGTGCTGTCGGTACCATTACCATTAACAGAGAAAAGGCGTTAAACGCTCTTAACTCACAGGTTCTTGATGAGTTATCAGCTACACTGGATGCTGTTGACCTTGACACTGTTCGCTGCCTTATCCTTACAGGAGCAGGGGAAAAATCATTCGTTGCAGGTGCTGACATCGGAGAGATGTCCACACTTACAAAGGCTGAGGGAGAGGCCTTCGGCAAGAAGGGTAACGATGTGTTCAGAAAGCTTGAGACTTTCCCTATTCCCGTTATTGCAGCAGTTAACGGATTCGCTCTCGGCGGTGGCAATGAGATCGCAATGAGCTGTGATATCAGAATCTGCTCTGACAACGCAATGTTCGGACAGCCTGAGGTTGGCCTCGGCATCACACCCGGTTTTGGCGGCACACAGAGACTTGCACGTCTCGTAAGCCCCGGAATGGCAAAACAGCTTATCTACACAGCACGTAATATTAAGGCACCTGAAGCATACCGCATCGGTCTGGTTAACCAGGTTATCTCAGCTGAAGTCAATGAGGCAGGCGAGGTTGTAACCTCTGCAAAGGATGCCCTTATGGCAGCAGCTAACAAGATGGCTTCCGGCATCGCAGCTCAGGCACCTATCGCAGTTCGCAACTGCAAGAAGGCAATCAATGACGGCCTCCAGGTAGACATGGATCAGGCAATCGTTATCGAGGAGAAGCTCTTCGGTGACTGCTTCGAGACAGAGGACCAGAAGGCAGGCATGGGCAACTTCCTCGAGAAGGACAAGGAGAAGAAACTCAAGGTTGTACCTTTCCAAAATAAGTAAATTTTGATTTTTCAATAGGAGGAACAAACATGAAAGTTGGAGTTATCGGCGCCGGTACAATGGGCCAGGGCATTGCAAAGGCATTCGCCCAGATCGATGGTTATGAAGTAGCACTTTGCGATATCAAGCAGGAGTGGGCTGAAGGCGGTAAGGACAAGATCGCCAAGGGCTATGAGAAGCTTGTTGCAAAGGAGAAGATGACAAAAGAGGCAGCTGACGCTATCGTTGCCAAGATCACACCGGGTCTTAAAGAGAACCTGTGTGCAGACTGCGACCTTATCGTTGAGGCAGCATTCGAGAACATGGAAGTTAAGCAGACAACATTCTCAGAGCTTGACAAGATCTGCAAGCCTGAGTGTGTATTCGCATCCAACACCTCATCTCTTTCAATCACAGAGATCGGTGCTAAGGTTAACCGTCCTGTAGTGGGAATGCATTTCTTCAATCCTGCTGACAGAATGAAACTCATCGAGGTTATCGCAGGCGTTAACACACCTGCTGAAACAGTTGAGACTATCAAGAAGATCTCAGAAGAGATCGGCAAGACCCCTGTTCAGGTTAACGAGGCTGCAGGCTTTGTTGTTAACCGTATCCTTATCCCTATGATCAACGAAGCTGCTTTCATCAAGATGGAAGGTGTTTCAGACATCGCAGGAATCGATGCAGCTATGAAGCTTGGCGCTAACCATCCCATGGGACCCCTTGAGCTGGGTGATTTCGTAGGCCTTGATATCTGCCTTGCAATTATGGATGTTCTCTACAAGGAGACAGGCGATTCCAAGTATCGTGCATGTCCTCTTATCCGCAAGATGGTTCGTGGTGGCAACCTTGGCTGCAAGTCAGGTAAGGGCTTCTACATCTACAACGCTGACAGAACAAAGACACCTGTTGACGCTCAGTAATAACAGACCGGATTCTTAAAGGATCCTGAATTTGTGTGATTTTCCCGAAGGGCGGCAAGAGCCGCCCAAACGGGGTTTAAAAGAAATAATTTACATGGAGGAAAAAATCATGGATTTTGCTTTACCAAAAGAACATGAAATGGCGAGACAGTTATTTAAGGATTTCGCTGAAAACGAAGTAAAGCCTCTTGCACAGGAGGTAGACGAGCAGCACAGATTCCCCAGGGAGACTGTTGACAAAATGGCTAAGTACGGCTTCATGGGCATTCCCGTTCCCAAGGAACTCGGCGGTCAGGGCTGTGACATCTTAACATATGCTATGTGTGTTGAAGAGCTTTCAAAGGTTTGCGGTACTACAGGCGTTATCGTTTCCGCTCATACATCACTTTGCATCGATCCCATCCTTACATTCGGTACAGATGAGCAGAAGCAGAAGTACGTTGTTCCCCTTGCAAAGGGTGAGAAGCTTGGTGCTTTCGGTCTTACAGAGCCCGGCGCAGGTACAGATGCTCAGGGTCAGCAGACAAAGGCTGTTCTTGATGGAGATGAGTGGGTTCTCAACGGCTCCAAGTGCTTCATCACAAACGGTAAGGAAGCTGATGTTTATGTTATTTTCGCCGTTACCGGCAAAATCGAGAAGCGCGGTAAGTTTATGAAGGAAATCTCAGCATTTATCGTTGAGAAGGGTACACCCGGCTTCACATTCGGCACAAAAGAGAACAAGATGGGTATCTGCGGTTCATCAACCTATGAGCTTATCTTCACAGACTGCCGTATCCCCAAGGATAACCTCTTAGGTCAGAAGGGCAAGGGCTTCAACATCGCCATGCATACTCTTGATGGCGGACGTATCGGTATCGCTGCTCAGGCTCTTGGTATTGCAGAGGGTGCTCTTGAGACAACAATCCAGTATGTAAAGGAGAGAAAGCAGTTCGGTCGTTCAATCTCCCAGTTCCAGAATACACAGTTCCAGCTTGCTGATATGGCAACAAAGGTTGAGGCTGCTAAGCTCCTTGTTTACAAGGCTGCACGCAAGAAGGATGAGTACAGAACAAATCCTAAGATCTCCTATTCAGTAGAAGCTGCTCAGGCTAAGCTTTATGCTGCTGAGGTTGCTATGGAAGTTACAACAAAGGCTGTACAGCTTCACGGTGGCTACGGCTACATCAGAGAGTACGATGTAGAGCGTATGATGCGTGATGCTAAGATCACAGAGATCTACGAGGGAACTTCAGAAGTTCAGCGTATGGTCATCTCTGCTAATCTGCTTAAGTAATAACGACTATAGGAGGAAAATATAATGAAAGTTGTAGTATGTATCAAACAGGTTCCTGATACAAAGGGCGGCGTTAAGTTCAACCCTGACGGAACACTTGACAGAGGTGCTATGCTTGCCATCATGAATCCCGATGATAAGGCAGGTCTTGAGGCAGCTCTTAGATTAAAGGATCAGTACGGTGCAGAGGTTACAGTTCTGACAATGGGTCTTCCCAAGGCTACAGATGTTCTGCGTGAGGCAATGGCTATGGGTGCTGACAAGGGCGTTCTGGTTACAGACCGTGTACTTGGCGGTGCTGACACATGGGCAACATCAACAACAATCGCAGGCGCTTTAAGAAATCTTGAGTATGACCTTATCATCACAGGCCGTCAGGCTATCGATGGTGATACAGCCCAGGTTGGTCCTCAGATCGCTGAGCATCTCGGAATCCCCGTAATTTCTTACGCTCAGGAGATCAAGGTTGACGGCAACAAGGTTACTGTTAAGCGTCAGTACGATGACAGATATCATATGGTAGAGGCTCAGATGCCCTGCCTTATAACAGCACTTTCTGAGCTTAATGAGCCCAGATACATGACACCCGGCGGAATCTTCGATGCAGTTAATGCAGAGATCACAACCTGGGGAAGAGCAGACCTTAAGGATGTTGAAGACGGCAACTTAGGTCTTAACGGTTCACCTACAAAGATTGCAAAGGCTTCAGATAAGGTAAGAAAGGGTGCCGGCGAAAAGGTTACTCCCGATTCACCTGAAGAGGCAGTTGATTACATCGTAGGCAAGTTAAAAGAGAAGCATGTTATCTAATCTATAGTAAAGGAAAGTGGTGAATAATTATGAATATGACTCCAGAAGCAATCGCTGAATACAAGGGTGTCTATGTATTTGCACAGCAGGTAGATAACCAGGTATCCGGCATCGCATATGAATTACTCGGAAAGGCTAAAGAGCTTGCTCAGCCTTTAAACGCACAGGTTACAGCAGTACTTATCGGTTCAGGAGTTGCCAACCTTGTTGACGATCTTGCAGCTTACGGTGCTGACAGAGTTATCGTTGTTGATGATCCTGAACTTAAGGATTACAGAACAGAGCCCTATGCTCATGCTCTTGCATCAGTTATCAATGAGTACAAGCCCGAGATCATGCTTGTAGGTGCTACAGCAATCGGTCGTGACCTTGGCCCTACAGTATCGGCAAGAGTTGCAACAGGTCTTACAGCTGACTGTACAGTACTTGAGATTGGTGACTTCCCTCTTCAGCCTATTCCCGGCAAAGAGCAGCTTCACAATCAGCTCCTTATGACTCGTCCTGCATTCGGCGGTAATACGATCGCTACTATCGCCTGCCCTTACAACCGTCCTCAGATGGCTACAGTTCGTCCCGGCGTTATGCAGAAGATTGATCCAGTAAAGGGCGCTAAGGCAGAAGTTATCAACTACAATCCCGGTTTCAAGCCTAACAACAAGTATGTTGAGATCAAAGAGGTTGTTAAGGCAGTTTCAGATATCAAGGATATCATGGATGCCAAGATCCTCGTTTCAGGTGGCCGTGGCGTTGGTTCACCCGAGAACTTCAAGATCCTTGAGGACCTTGCAGCAGCAATCGGCGGACAGGTTTCATGCTCACGTGCAGTTGTAGATTCAGGTTGGAAGCCCAAGGAGTTACAGGTTGGCCAGACAGGTAAGACAGTTCGTCCCAACGTATACTTCGCAATCGGTATTTCAGGTGCCATCCAGCACGTTGCTGGTATGGAAGAGTCAGACATCATCATCGCCATCAACAAGGATGAGGATGCTCCTATCTTCGATGTAGCCGACTTTGGTATCGTAGGCGACCTTAACAAGATCGTTCCCAAGCTCACAGAGCAGATCAAGGCAGCTATCGCAGCTAAATAATCTGACAGAATATCATAGCCCATCTAAGGGCGCACAAGGGCCTTCGGCAAAATCACTTGCCGGGGGCCTTTTGTTTACATAAAAATGATCGGTAACCCCCGTCCCCGGTGATCATTTTATGAGTTGACACTCATGCACCCAAAAGGCTAAAATATATCTTTGGTATAACATGTGATTTTGCCCGAAGGGGCAGGGTCGCTTGCAAATAAAATTATATTAGGAGGCTCAAATGGCAAAGAGTTTTGATGAATTACTTAAGAAGATTGATACGATCTCCAAGAAAAAGGTTTCTGTAGCAGTTGCTCAGGATAAGGCAGTTCTTGAGGCAGTTAAGGCAGCTAAGGAGAGAAATATCGCAGATGCGATCCTTGTTGGCGACGAGGATGAGATCAGAAAGATCGGTGCAGAGCTTAACATGAACATGGATGAGTATGAGATCATCGATGAGAAGGACATTGTTGAGGCTGCTACAAAGGCCGTAAGCCTGGTTCATGACGGCAAGGCTGACATGTACATGAAGGGTCTCCTGCCCACAGGTACATTCTTAAAGAGTGTACTTAATAAAGAGGTTGGACTGCGTACAGGCAAGCCCTTATCACATGTATGCGTATTTGAACTTCCCGGAATCGACAGGCTTCTGTTCTTAACTGACGTTGCCTTCATTCCCTATCCCACACTTGAGGATAAGAAGTGCATGATCGACTACACTGTAGAGGTTGCCAAGGCCTGCGGAGTTGAGACACCCATTGTTGCACCTCTTGCAGCAGTTGAGACGGTTAATCCTAAGATGCCTGTATGCGTTGAAGCTGACCAGCTCACACAGATGAACAAGAACGGCGAGATCACAGGATGTATCGTTGACGGACCTCTTTCAATGGATATTGCACTTTACATGGAAGCAGCAGAGGAAAAGGGCGCACAGGATCGCCCCGGCGCAGGCAAGGCCGACATCCTCTTATTCCCCGACATCCATGCCGGCAACCTTGTATACAAGTCAATCGTTCATATGGTTGACTGCAAGAACGGTAACATCTTAACAGGTACACAGGCTCCCGTTATCTTAACCTCCCGTTCCGATTCCTTCGAGGTTAAGGTTAACTCCATGGCACTTGGCGCAATCGTAGCTGACGAGATGGCTAAAAACCGTAAGTAACAGTAACCTGAATATATATCGGCGCTGGAAAAAAGATAACAACGTTACATAACAATGTTATCTAACAAAACACGCATCCTGCAGCATAAAGAGGCTGGCAGAATCTGTAAAATCAAAAAAGGAGAACAATTATGGGTAAGAAAAGTTTAATTATCAATCCTGGTTCAACATCAACAAAGATCGGTGTGTTTGACGATGAGACCTTACTGTTTGACGAGACACTTCGCCACTCAACAGAGGAGATTGCAAGCTATCCCTCAATCTACGAGCAGAAGGACTTCAGAAAGAACATTATCTTAGGATTCTTAAATGACAAGAATTTTGACATTAATTCATTTGATTTTATCGTGGGAAGAGGCGGAATGCTCAAGCCCATCCCCGGCGGTACATATGCAGTAACAGATGCTCTTGTAGAGGATCTTAAGGTCGGCGTTATGGGTCAGCATGCATCTAACCTGGGCGGCATCCTGGCCAAGGAAATCGGTGATTCAATCGGCGTTCCCTCATACATCGTTGATCCGGTTGTAGTTGATGAGCTGTGTGATGAGGCCAGAATTTCAGGTGTTCCCGAGCTTCCCAGAGTATCAATATTCCATGCTCTTAATCAGAAGGCTGTTGCCAAGAGATATGCCAAGGAGATCGGCAAGAAGTATGAGGACTTAAATCTTATTGTTGTCCACATGGGCGGCGGTGTTTCAGTAGGACCTCATAAGAAGGGTAAAGTCATTGATATCAATAATGCCCTTGACGGTGACGGTTCCTTCTCTCCCGAGAGAGCAGGCGCTGTTCCTGTTGGCGCACTCTGCAAGCTCTGCTTCTCAGGCAAGTATACAGAGAAGGAAGTTTACAAGATGCTCGTTGGTAACGGCGGATTTAATGCTTATGTTGGAACAAACGACATGAGAGATGTTGAGAAGATGATCAATGAGGGAGATAAGAAGGCTGACCTTATCCGCAAGGCTTTCATCCTTCAGATGTCCAAGGATATCGGATCAATGGCAACTGTTCTTGAGGGCAAGGTTGACCAGATCATCGTTACAGGTGGTATCGCATATGATAAGACCGTTGTTGCAGGACTTAAGGAAAAATGTGAGTGGATCGCACCCTTCACAGTATATCCCGGTGAGGACGAGCTGTTAGCTCTCTGCCAGGGCGGCCTGCGCGTTATGAATGGCGAAGAGAAGGCAATGCCTTACTAATATTTCACGAGCCGGAGGATTTTGACGTGGAAAAAGAAGTTGGAATTTTCAAGGTGTGGTCGGATGAGAACCGCCGCATTATATACTCAAGAGGCAAGGGCGTTGCCCATGCCCATGAGATTGCCGGAATGTACGAGACTATTGCTGAATTTGCCAAGGAGTGGGGTAAAGAGCCCTGGGGCTACATGGCCTTTATTGAGGATCTTCAGCAGGTAAGCCCCAAGGGATCAGGCCAGTATGTGGAGCTTCATAAGACTTTAGCAGCCGCAGGCTGCAAGTGTATTGCCTACATAGAGGGCAATTCCTATGAGGTTTCTGTCCAGTCCTACAAGCATAAGCAGATGAGCCAGACTCCTGAGACCATCAACAAGTACTTCCAGACCAAGGATGAGGGCCTTAAGTGGCTTGAGGAAAACGGAATCTAAGGGTATGAGCGTTAAAAAATACGGAAAAAGCTTTGGCGATCTGAATTCGCTTAAGAAAAACTTTTTTGAGAATAATGACGGGATGCTGAAGATGGCGGACGGAATGGCGGATATCTTAAACGCCCAGCCGGAGAGAAAGGTCTGCAAGGCCTGCGGAAAGTCACTTGGCAAGCCTATGTTCACAAGTCATAACATCGGCTACATCAGATGTGAAAACTGCGGACACTTAAATTCAGACCATGAGGATACGGATGAGTTCGCCTCCAAGGTATATGTTGAGGATGACTATTCAAAAAACTACTCATCTAAAGACAGAACCCAGTACGAGAAGCGTATGAACATGATCTATGTTCCTAAGGCAGAGTTTTTGATAGACTCACTTAAGGCTGATGGAACAGATCCTGCGAAATCAAAGATCCTGGACATCGGTGCCGGTTGCGGATATTTCGTGGCTGCTGCCAGAAAGCTTGGGATCGAAGCGACCGGAATAGAGGTTTCGGATTCGGAGGTTGCCTATGGTAATTCCATGAGCGATGAACCCCTCCTTACCCATGTGGGACTCCATGATTCAATTGACTATCTTGCAAAAACAGATGCCAACATCGTTTCGGCGATAGGTGTTCTGGAACATCTTATCAATCTGCATGAGAATCTGGATGCCATAAAGAACAATGAAAATATCAAATACCTTTATGCATCCGTTCCGATGTTTTCTTTCAGTTGCGCTTTTGAGGCTTCCCATCAGGAATGCTACAACAGGCATATGGGTGGCACCCATACTCATCTGTTTACAAATGAGTCCATTGCACGGCTGGCAGAGGATATGGGCTTTTCGGTTGCCTATGAATGGAGGTTTGGATCCGATATCAATGATCTGTACCGTTTCATAATGGTGGAACTTGAGAAAAACGGTAATCCTGATTTTGCGGAGTACTTTTCGGACAAGTTCACACCGATAATGGACGATCTTCAGCTTGTAATGGATAAGGCGGAATTCTCCTCAGAGCTTCATTTCATCCTTAAAAGAAAATGATTTACAACCGGGACCGTAATGGTCCCGGTTTTTATGTTATTGAATATCATCCCCCTTTTTGGTACAATACAGTTTGGATTGCCCTATCCGGCAGTCTGTTTAAGTATGCTTTTTATATAAGAGGATTTTTGAATGAAAATAGTTGATAAGATATTCGGTACACATTCAGAGCGGGAGCTTAAGCTGGTTTATCCCATTGTTGATAAGATCGAGGCACTTCGCCCCACAATGATGGCAAAATCAGATGCTGAGCTTCGTGGGCTGACTGCGGAATATAAAAAGAGATACCAGGAGGGAGAGAGTCTTGATGATCTTTTGCCGGAGGCCTATGCAACGGTAAGAGAGGGTGCAAGACGAGCTCTCGGGATGGAGCACTACAGAGTGCAGCTTATCGGAGGTGTGATTTTGCACCAGGGCCGTATCGCCGAGATGAGAACAGGTGAAGGTAAAACACTTGTATCAACACTTCCGGCTTATCTTAATGCCCTCACGGGACGTGGCGTTCATGTAGTTACCGTTAATGACTATCTGGCCAACCGTGATGCTGAGTGGATGGGGCAGGTCCATGAATTTCTGGGCCTGACCGTTGGATGCGTTCTTAACCCCATGAAGGCCGATGAGAGAAGGGCAGCCTATAACTGCGATATTACCTACGTAACCAATAATGAGCTGGGTTTTGACTACCTTAGAGATAACATGGTCATTTACAAGGAACAGCTTGTTTTAAGAGATCTTCATTATGCCATCATCGATGAGGTTGACTCGGTTCTTATCGATGAGGCCAGAACCCCTCTTATCATTTCAGGCCAGAGCGGAAAATCAACCAAGCTTTACGAGGTCTGCGATGTGCTTGCGCGTCAGATGAAGCGAGGCGAGGATGTTGAGGAACTTACCAAGATGGATGCCATCATGGGTATCGAAAGGGAGGAGACAGGAGATTTCCTTGTTAATGAAAAGGACAAGTTTGTAACCCTTACCCAGGAAGGAGTGGCCAAGGTTGAGAACTTCTTCCATATAGAGAACTTAGCAGATCCCGAGAATGTGGAGATCCAGAATAACATTATCCTGGCTCTGCGTGCTCATAATCTTATGTTCAGGGATCAGGACTATGTGGTCAAGGACGATCAGGTCCTTATTGTTGACGAATTTACCGGACGTATAATGCCGGGACGTCGTTATTCAGACGGTCTTCATCAGGCGATTGAGGCTAAGGAACATGTTAAGGTTAAGCGTGAGTCAAAAACTCTTGCTACCATTACCTTCCAGAACTTCTTTAATAAGTTTGAGAAGAAATGCGGCATGACCGGTACTGCCCTTACGGAGGAGAAGGAATTCCGTGATATTTACGGAATGGATGTTATTGAGATCCCCACGAACCTTCCGGTTCAGAGAAAGGATCTTCAGGACGCGGTATATAAGACAAGGAAAGAGAAGCTTTTCGCAATCTGCAATGAGATAGAAAGAGCCCATGCAACAGGGCAGCCCATACTGGTAGGTACCATTACCATAGAGGCTTCGGAAGAACTTTCCGCACTGTTAAGACGCCGGGGCATTGAGCACAAGGTCTTAAATGCCAAGTTCCATGAGCTTGAGGCAGCAATTGTTGCGGAAGCCGGTGTACATGGTGCAGTTACCATTGCCACCAATATGGCAGGCCGTGGTACTGATATTAAGCTTGATGATGAGGCGAGGGCAGCAGGAGGACTTAAGATTATCGGTACTGAAAGACATGAGTCAAGACGTATCGACAACCAGTTGCGTGGCCGTTCCGGACGTCAGGGCGATCCCGGTGAATCCCGCTTCTACATATCCCTTGAGGATGATCTTATGAGACTGTTTGGATCAGACCGCCTTATGGAGGTATTTAATGCCTTAGGTGTTCCGGAAAATGAGCAGATCGAGCATAAGATGCTTACAAGCGCTATCGAAAAAGCACAGATGAGAATCGAGAGCAACAACTACGGAATCAGAAAGAATCTGCTTGAGTATGACCAGGTCAACAATGAGCAGAGAGAGATCATCTATGCAGAACGTCGCCGTGTTCTTGATGGTGAGAGCATGAGAGATGTTATCTTCAAAATGGCAACTGATTTTGTTGAGAATACAGTGGACATGTGTATTGGAGAGATTTCCAATCCCGAGGACTGGGATCTGCCGGAGCTTAACCAGCATCTGCGCATGACAATCCCCATCACAGAGCTTAAGACGCCGGATGTGAGAGGGCTTAAGAAGGAAGAACTTAAGCATAAACTTAAGGAAGAGGTTGTTAAGCTTTACGAGGCAAAAGAAACGGAATTTCCGTCAATTGAACAGATCCGTGAACTCGAGCGTGTGATTTTGCTGAAAGTCATTGACAGAAAGTGGATGGACCACATTGATGATATGGATCAGCTTCGTCAGGGCATCGGCCTTCAGGCCTATGGACAGAGGGATCCCATTGTTGAGTACAAGATGATGGGCTATGACATGTTCAATGCCATGACAGACGCAATCTCCGAAGAGACGGTCCGCGTGCTCTTCCACATAAGAGTTGAGCAGAAGGTTGAGCGTGAGGAGGTTGCCAAGGTAACCGGAACCAATAAGGACGATTCAGGCCCCAGGAAATCAGTAAAACGTGAAGAGGCCAAGATTTATCCCAATGATCCCTGCCCCTGCGGAAGCGGCAAGAAGTACAAGCAGTGCTGCGGAAGAAAGTAATTAAATTTTAAATAATGGTAGAACTCGACAACATAAAAATTGAATTAGCGACCTACAAGGCCCCTTTGGCGGAACTTGAGTCATCCCTTGCGATCCCCGAAAAAAATCAGCGGATCGAGGAGCTCAACCGGGAAATGGAGGCTCCTGATTTTTGGGATGATAATGAGAGAAGCCAGCGTCTTACCAAGGAACTTAAGGATCTTCAGGATACGGTGAATCTCATAGGGGAGCTTAAGAGCCGCTATGATGACTTGTTTGACCTTATTGATATGGCCAATGAGGAAAATGATGAGTCCATGATTCCTGATGTTAAGGAGGAGTATTCGGATTTTACCGAAACTCTCGAAAGCTTAAGACTCCAGACACTCCTTACAGGTGAATACGATAAGGATAATGCAATCTTAAAAATAAGTCCCGGAGCAGGTGGTACGGAAAGCTGTGACTGGGCATCAATGCTGTATCGTATGTACACTAGATGGGCGGAGAAAAAGGGCTTTACGATAGACGTTCTTGATTATCTTGACGGTGATGAGGCGGGCATCAAATCCGTGACTTTCCAGGTAAACGGAACGAATGCCTATGGATATTTAAAGTCAGAACACGGAGTCCACAGACTGGTGCGCATATCACCCTTCAATGCACAGGGAAAGCGTCAGACCAGTTTTACCTCGGTTGAGGTAATGCCCGATATTGAGGAAGATCTTGATATAGAGATCAATGATGATGACTTAAGGATTGATACCTACCGTTCTTCGGGAGCCGGTGGTCAGCATATCAATAAAACCTCCTCTGCAATTCGTATTACCCATATTCCCACGGGAATAGTGGTACAGTGCCAGAACGAGCGCAGCCAGTTCCAGAACAAGGACAAGGCCATGCAGATGCTTAAGGCAAAGCTTATGGTTTTAAAGACCCAGGCCAATGCCGAAAAGCTTGACGACATAAGAGGAGAAGCAAAAGAAATTGCCTGGGGAAGCCAGATAAGATCATATGTATTACAGCCGTATACCCTGGTCAAGGATACACGTACAAGTGTTGAGGTGGCGCAGGCGGATTCGGTACTTGACGGAAATCTCGATCCGTTCATAAACGGATATCTTAAGTGGCTCTCACAGGGCGGAAAAGAGGATTAAAGAATAATGGCAAATATAGCTATTTTAGGCTACGGAACTGTAGGTTCGGGTGTTTACGAGGTCATAAGGACCAACCAGAACATCGTAAACAGGAATTCGGGAACGGATATCAATGTTAAATATGTACTTGACCTTCGTGACTTTCCGGGGGACCCGGTGGAGAAGGTTCTGGTGCATGATTTTGACACCATAGTGAACGACCCTGAGGTTGATATTGTGGTTGAGGTTATGGGCGGCCTGGAGCCTGCATATACCTTCGTTAAGAAATCACTCCTTGCAGGGAAGAGCGTATGCACATCAAATAAGGAGCTGGTGGCAAAAAAAGGCCCTGAGCTTTTACAGATCGCAAAGGAAAAGAGCATCAACTTTTTCTTTGAGGCATCGGTTGGCGGCGGAATCCCAATCATAAGAGCGCTTAACTCATCCCTTACGGCTGATGACGTTCTTGAAATAACGGGTATCCTCAATGGTACAACCAACTACATTCTGACCCAGATGGCTGATGAGGGCTGGGATTTTGACAAGGCTCTTAAGACAGCCCAGGAGCTTGGCTTTGCAGAGCGTAATCCGGAGGCCGACATTGAGGGCTTTGATGCCTGCAGAAAGATTGCCATTTTATCATCTCTTGTAAATGGTTCATATGTTGATTTTGAAGAAATATATACAGAGGGCATTTCAAAGATAACAGCAAGGGATATTGAATATGCCAAAAAGATGGGAAGGGCAATTAAGCTTCTTGCATCTTCAAAAAGAGAGGAGGGCAATATATATGCCTTTGTTGCTCCCTTTATGATCCCCGTATCTCACCCGCTCTACAGTGTAAATGGAGTGTTTAATGCGATATTTGTTAACGGAAACTGTTTAGGCGACGCAATGTTTTACGGAAGCGGAGCCGGAAAGCTTCCAACGGCAAGTGCTGTTGTTTCGGATGTTGTTTACGGAGCCAAGCACCTGCATGTGAACGTGCCCGTTGATCTTAAGGATGAGAAGGTCGAACTTTCAAGCATGGATAATGCAACAAGGGCTTTCTTTGTGAGAGTAAAGGGAACAAAAGCAGAACGCATTGATGAGATCAGAAAAACATATGGAGATGTTACTGCAATCGAACTTGACGGTGTATCAGATGAGTTCGGATTTGTAACAGAGCCTATGACAGAGAAGAAATTCCGGGAAGAGTACAATAACACAAAGGATGCGATAAGCCGCATCAGACTGGAAAAATAGGGCCAAGCCCGGAGGAGATGTTATGAAATATGTAGTTGTACTTGGAGATGGAATGGCAGATGAGCCCATTCCCGAGCTTAAAAATCAGACACCGCTAATGGCTGCGAGAACGCCGATGATGGATGAACTTTCGGGTGCTTCCGAGATTGGCCTGGCTAAGATGATACCGGACGGAATGAAGCCCGGATCGGATACGGCAAATCTAGCGGTACTGGGATACGATCCGAAGAAATTTTACTCGGGACGCTCTCCCCTTGAAGCTCTTTCAATCGGAGTTCCAATGAAGGATACGGATATTGCCCTTCGATGCAATATCGTGACTATTTCCGATGAAGAGGAAAATTTCGAAGATAAGCATATCATAGATCATTCCTCCTCGGAGATATCAACCGAGGATGCTGCAGTGCTTTTAAAGGCTGTTGCCGATGAACTTGCCGATGAGACCTACAGTTTTTATGTGGGAACAAGTTACAGGCATTGCCTCATCTGGGCGAACGGACAGGTTATTGATCTTGTTCAGCCCCATGATGTCCTGACTCAGCAGATAGGACCTCATCTTCCCAAGGATGAAAAGCTTCTGTATATGATGAAGAGAAGCTATGAAATATTAAAGGACCATCCCATTAATGTTGCCCGTAAGGCAGCAGGTCTTAATCCGGCTAACTGTTGCTGGTTCTGGGGTGCGGGAACCAGACCTTCACTTGCTGATTTTAAGGAAAAATACGGAAAATCCGGGGTTATGATCTCAGCAGTTGATCTTTTAAAGGGAATTGCCATTGGCGCAAATATGGATGTTATCCTTGTTGAAGGTGCAACCGGCGGACTTGAAACCAACTATGAGGGGAAAGCTGATGCCGCTATAAAGGCTCTCACAGAGGATGGATATGATTTTGCATACATCCATGTGGAGGCCCCTGATGAAATGGGTCATCAGGGCTCGATAGAACGTAAGATAAAAGCCATAGAGTATCTTGATGAAAGGGTTATACGTCGTGTGAAGGAAGCACTTGATGATGCGGGGGAGGACTACAGGATGCTCATATGCCCCGATCATCCCACACCCATAAGGCTCAGAACTCATACAGCCAATCCGATTCCCTACCTTCTGTATGATTCAACAAGGGTTATTCCCCAGGCACTCTATTATAATGAGGCAGATGCAGCCAAGACGGGGATATTTATTAATCCAGGCCATGATCTGATCCTTAAGCTATTTGAGGAAGAGTAGCAGGCAGAGTGTACGTTTAGCTTTTGGGGAAAGTGGTTCGTATATAAGTGTGACGGCTGCAGTAATGCTGTGGTTACGTTATTTCAGAATATACACTTTATACTTCAAAATGAAGGGAGAATGTAATGAGAAAACTATTAAACAGAAAGGGATCAGTCAAACTTTTATCGGTTCTGCTCTCGGCAGGACTGCTGGTTACAGGCTTAAGTATTACTCCGAAGGCCGATGAGAATGACCCGGATTACCAGGCATGGGCATACGCAAACGGCGATGACTATGAAGATGATGACTCTGATGGCGTAGATGATACATACGAAGAGTTCCTTCGCCAGCAGGCAGCGGCAGAACAGGCTGCAGCGGAACAGGCAGAGCAGGAGAGGATAGCAGCAGAACAGGCCGCAGCAGAAGAAGCTGCCCGCCAGCAGGCAGAACAGGCAGCTGCAGAGCAGAAGGCTCTGGAGGAAGCAGCAGCTAGGGCAGAGCAGGAGAGGATTGCCGCTCAGCAGGCAGCAGCTGAAGAGGCTGCAAGAAAGGCAGCAGAAGAGGCTGCAGCTCAAAAGACTAAAAGGGATACTCCCCAGGCTCAGCTTGATATTCTCAATAACAGGAGAATCGTAAATATTCCGGATAACAGTTATATTTCCGCAAACGGAGCAAACTGGGCTGCTGCAAGCGGAACCTACTATCTGAGTGACGATCAGTACGAAGGCATAAAGAGCCTTGTAAAGAGTCAGAACTATGTGGAGATTAAAATTGTGGCCCTTGATTATGATGGTGACCATGATTATGACTCAGACGTACAGACTCTGACGGTTACCTCGTCTGACTTCCCCAGTGAGGCAAAGACAAAAAGAGAAACTCCGAATGCCAAGTTCGAGGCATCAACCTCTGTCTTATCAAACCTGGGGTCAGACGCAAAATATTCCGTAGACGGTGGCATGACATGGAGTGTTGATATTACAAGCGGCAGCACGACGGTTAATAACGTCCATCAGGATATGGAGATCCGCGTTGTCAATCCTGCCAGACTTGACACAGAGCTTGATTCGGATATTCAGATAATCTGGATTGAAAAATCAGATACACCCACCAATGTTGTAGGGAACCCCGTTACCACCATCGGCGGTACCGGATCACTTGTTAATGTAAACAGTGATGAAGAATACTGTGTATCGGGGACCAATAACTGGAAGTCAATAAACGGCTCAACAGTTGATGGACTTGATCCGGGAAAATATGATGTAAGAGTTAAGGCACATGGTAATTATCTTGCATCTGATATATACACCGTAACAATTGATTCCTATACAAGCAAGAAGGCAGATAAGCCCAATGCGGCATTTAACGGTGCGAGCCTTGATCTTTATCAGGTGAGCGTGGGAATGGCCTATACGATCGACGGCAGTAACTGGGTAACCATCACAGATAATGCTGCAACACATGTAACCTTTACAAGAGATCAGATTGAAAAGGCCGTTCATGGAAACGGAATACAGATTAAAAAGCTGGGAGACGGCAAGACAACAACGGATTCGGATATCCAGCAGATCCTTGTGACAGAAGCTTCAAAGCCGAGTAATGTAACAACAACTGCCGCAACAAACGGCAATAACGGCCAGCTTTGCAATGTTGCAAGTGACATGCAGTATTCGACAAACGGAACCTCATGGACTGACATAGGCTCCAACACTGTAAGCGGACTTTCGGCCGGCAATTACTATGTACGCAGAAAGGCTGCCGGTACGATGATAGCTTCGGAGAACGTGACTGTTACCATTTCGAGTGGCTCGACTCCAAAAAGCAAAGAGAGCATGCCCAGTGCAAGCTTCAATGCATGGAATATGACGCTTTCCGATTGTAATGGATGCCAGGTTTCTTACGATGGCGGAGACAATTACAGCGACAAATTCGATAAAAATGAAGTAGTACTTGATGAGAGCAGGATCAGGACCGACAAGGGCTTATATGTCAGAAGAGCCGGAAACGGTACAACCGCTGATTCCGATGCCCAGCATATTTCACTGTCCAAGCAGGCAATACCTACAGGTATCACAGCAGTTTCGGCTACGGCAAATTCACTTGGAATGATCAACGGCGTCAATAATATGATAGAGTACCGTGCGGCTAACAGCAGCGGCTGGCTGACTGCAAGCGGAAATACAATAACAGGCCTGGCAGCAGGAACCTATTACTTAAGAACCAAGGGTGCCCATACAGCAATGCCTTCTGATTATATTGCGGTTGTGATCCAGACAACTGCTGCTCAGACAGTTGTGCAGCCCACAACTACTCCTCAGATTGTCGTTGTTCCAAAGGCTACGCCCACACCCACACCTTCGGCTAATACGAACAACAATACAACGACAGATAAGGCAAAGCTCGAAGAGGCTGAGAAGGAAGCAGAGGCGGCTGCAGTTGATGCCCAGAAGGCAGAGGAAGCGGCAGAGGCAGCAGAAGCAGCCTCAGAGGCAGCACAGGCAGGCAGCGGAGAGCCTTCACTCCTTTCGGATTCTTCGGTTAAGGGATGGGGCGCTATCGAAGGACAGATGAGCAGCGATAAGACAGACCCTATTGTTGTTGATCTTACAAAATCGGCAACAGTTGTTCCTGCAACAACCATCGCTGCGGCTGCAACAACCAATACTGAACTTATACTTGATGTAAGCTCTGACATGGCATGGTCAATCCAGCCGTCACAGATACTTTCGGCATCCCAGGATATAGACCTTGGAATAAACGAGAATACAGCGGATATTCCGGCTGAGAAGCTTGCAACTGTTGAAACGGAAGGTGTTGTTGAGAAGCAGTTTACGATCAATCATGATGGTGACTTCGGATTTACAGCTAACCTTACAGTCCAGCTTAATGCAGCTGACGCAGGCAAGACTGCAAAACTCTTCTGGTACAATACTTCAACCGGTGATATGGAGCTTGTCGACTATGCAGTGATCAACGAGTACGGCGAGGCAACCTTCGCAATGACTCATGCATCTTCCTATGCGGTATGTGTGAACACAGCAGTAGCTTCGGCAACTGCATCGGAGGATAACACAGCGGCAGAGACTTCGGAATCAGTTGAAACTGCCAAGAAGTCGTCTAACGCATGGATATTCATTGTAATAGCACTCATAGTGCTCATTGGAGCTGTTGTGATTGCGGTAATACTTAAGAAAAATCATGATGAAGAGGTAAGACGTCGCCATCATATGCAGCAGAATCATCCAAACGGAATCCATCACACAGATGCAACCCACCATACGGAGGGAACTCATCACACAACCAGATAAATAAGAGATTGTGATTTTGCAACGGCAGGGTAAGCCCTGCCGTTGTTTTAGTTTATGAAATGTGATATAGTCTAATGGAATATACGAAAAAATGGGAGTGGTCTGCGTGGACGAGGAATTTACTCAAAATAATACGGACATTATGAAGGAGCAGTCATCGGAGAAGCTGGCAACGGCTGCTTTTGTGCTGGGAATAATTTCCCTGTTCAGTGTATTTTGCTGCTGCCCGTTCGTAATAAGCGCAATCGGAATTACCTTGGCCCTTTTATCAAAGGGAGCTTCGCAGGCTTTAAAGCCAAAGGCCAAAACAGGGCTGATCCTGTCAATCTGTGGAATCTTTACATCCATAATAATGATAATTGCAACTGTTATAATGCCCATGGTACTGGCGAAACTTAATCCCGACATCAAGGAGAATTTCAAGGAGCAATACAGGGAAGTCTTAGAGGAGAACGAGGACTTCTACAAGGAAATATACGGAGATGAGACCTACGATATGGTCGAGGATTTTCTGGACAACTTCTAAAAGTGATGTGGGTGCTGAAAATCAGGATTATCATGCACCGGGAATGACGGTGAAAATGCAGTGAAAGGAGGCATATATGATCGGAGCTATATCAGCATATGGAATGAATCCCATTAATGCGTACAGCATGTATGGAAGCTATGGTACATCGGGCGTTAATGCCGAGGAAAGTGCCTCTGTTTTAAATGCTTCCGAGAACGTTGACGGTTCTGAAAAGGATCACAAAACCGGAACGATAAAAAATCCCGGAGAATCAACGACGGTACAGCCAGGCAAAAAGTCTTCTCCGGCGGAATGCCAGACCTGCAAGGAGAGAAAATACCAGGACGGTTCCGATGAAATGGTCTCCTTTAAGAGTGCCACGCATTTATCACCCACCTCTGCAGCTTCGGCAGTACGTTCCCATGAGCAGGAACATGTTTCAAATGCTTACAAAAAAGCTGCCCAGAATGACGGTAAGGTGGTTTCCTGTGGCGTCAGCATACACACTTCGGTATGTCCTGAATGCGGACGCACTTATGTATCCGGAGGCACTACTACAACATCAATAAAATATTCTAATGAATCTAACCCCTATGTTAAGGATATGAAGGCCCAGCATGCAGATGCTTTGTCGGGAGCCAATATTGACATGGCGGTTTAGGAGAAAATATGAGAAAAGCAACTCCTATATCAGACATAAAGAAAAAGGCAAAGGAACAGCTGCTTGGTAACTATTCATTGGCAATAGGCTCCTTTGTCCTTCTTTTTGCAATTTTATATGTACTGCTCAACATTGTAGCCGGAGGTGCCGAGAGCCTTATCTTCAGTGGGATAACCGGTGCGCAGGGAGCAAATGAAGCCCAGTTTGAGGCTATTATGACAAATGAGCGTAATGAGATCATGATAACGATACTGTATTTTATCGTTATGGCCGTTGTAACTCCTGTTATTTCGCTGCTTACCACAGGATATGTGTATATCATACGTGAGCTTACGATGGGAAGGCCTGTAAGAAGCACCGGACTTTTTTACACCTTTAAAAATCATCCCGATAAGGTAATAATTATTTCACTCATCTCATACGGTGTGAGAACGGTGCTGTCACTGCCGGCACTGATTTTTATCCACTACTGCGGCGGGGGAATAGACAACGGACCTGACTTTCTTATATATACCGTCCTGCAGCTTGCGGGGGCGATAATTTCAATGATCTTTAACATAGCCATGTCCCAAAGTTATCTTATATATCTTGACAACAGGGAACTTGATGCAATTGCCTGCATAAAGAACAGCATAAGGATGATGAAGGGCCATAAATGGAGATATTTCTGCATGATAATGAGCTTTGCCGGCTACTGGCTTTTAATGCTTTTCAGTCTCGGAGTTGCAAGCCTGTGGATCGCACCCTACATGGAGGCGGCTTCAATTGGTTTTTACAGGGATTTAAGAGAGCAGCAGGCAATAGATATTTATGCGTGAGGTGACGTTTTGAAGGCAGAATTTGACGTAAAAATGACAACAAATAAGATGTACGATTACATGCTTAAGCATAATATGACATCCTTTTCCGGAATCCTCGGAGAGTTTGTGGGGCTGCTTATAATAGTTGCCTTCTTTCTGTATCACAATTGGCTGTATCTGATGTGCGGAATCGTGATTGTTTTATACCTTCCGGTTTCACTTTATTTAAAATCAGCCAATCAGGTTAAGCTTAATCCGGTATTTAAGGAACCCCTTCATTACATTCTTGATGAAGAAGGAGTGACGGTAAAAAGCGGAGAAAACGAGGATTCACTTCCCTGGAAGGACATGTATAAGGCGACCTCCACAACAACCTCAGTCATCCTGTATACAAACAGGGTAAATGCATGTATTTTTCCGAAGGGGGACATGGGGGATGCTAAGGATGATGCAATTAGGATCATTTCGACCCACATGGATCCAAAGAGGGTTAATATCAGATGATCTACGATTCATTCAGCGAACAGGATACCTTTGATATTGCGTATAAACTGGCCATGGAGAGCAGGCAGGGAGATATTTATGCCCTGATAGGAGATCTGGGTGTCGGAAAAACCGCATTTACCAAGGGTTTTGCCGAAGGCCTCGGGATTTTGGAGCCCATAGTAAGTCCCACCTTTACCTTCCTTCAGATTTATGAGGATGGGAGGATGCCGTTGTATCATTTTGACGTGTACAGAATAAGCGATGTATCTGAAATGGACGAGATCGGATATGAGGACTGCTTTTACGGAGATGGTGTAAGTGTGATGGAGTGGGCTGATCTTGTTCCTGAGATCATACCGGATAACGCAATAAGGGTTACCATTTCAAAGGATCTGTCAAAGGGAGTTATGTACCGCAGGATAGAGGTAAAGTAAATATGAAGATTGTCGCAATGGATTCCTCGGGACTGGTTGCTTCCGTAGCCGTTATCGAGGATGATTCCATGATAGCCGAATATACAGTTAACTATAAAAAAACTCATTCCCAGACGCTTATGCCCATGCTTGAAGATGTTGTCCGAATGACGGAACTTGATCTTAAGGAGGTTGACGCCTTCGCAGTGGCAGCAGGCCCCGGATCCTTCACGGGACTGCGCATTGGCTCCGCAACGGTAAAGGGTCTTGGACTGGCGCTTGATAAGCCCGTAATAGGTGTTCCCACAGTCGATGCCTTAAGCTACAATCTCTGGGACAGTGATAAGCTCATCTGCCCCATAATGGATGCAAGACGCAACCAGGTATATACCGGTCTTTACCGTTTTGAAAACGGTGAGCATGTTATTGTAATGGCCCAGGCTCCAATGGATATCACAGAACTTATGGATAGGATAAATGAACTGGGAGAGCCTGTGATCTTTCTGGGAGATGGCGTACCGGTGTACCGGGAGAGGATACTTGAACTTGCCAATGTGCAGATCTTGTTTGCACCTGCCCATATGGCCCGTCAGCGCGCAGGAGCGGTTGGAGTTCTGGCATCACGCTATTTTGCCGAAGGGCGTATTGAAAGCGCTGCGGAGCATAAGCCTGAATACTTAAGGATGTCCCAGGCAGAGAGGGAACGGGCGGAAGCAGCAGCTGCTGCAAAATCATGAGGCTTTGGGTATGACGAACGATAAGCTCAAAATCCGCAGGATGAATGATGAGGACGCGGTTTTTCTTGCGCAGATCGAAGAGGAAACCTTTTCAATGCCCTGGAAGGTAAGTGATTTTCTGGAGCTTAATGCCCATGACGAGGTGACCTATCTTATAGCGGAACTGAGTGATGAGATAATCGGAGGCTGCGGGGTGAGAAATATCCTGGGAGAAGGCGAGATCACCAATGTGGTGATCCGGGAAAAATACCGGGGGCGTGGCTATTCACTTGTCATGATGGAGAAGCTTTTGGAAGAGGGCAGAAGGCTCGGGGCTGTTGATTTTACACTGGAAGTTAGAGTGTCAAACGTACCGGCAATAGGACTTTATGAGAAACTGGGTTTTGTATCTGAGGGTGTAAGGCCCGGATTTTATGAAAAACCAACAGAGGATGCCATGATAATGTGGCTTAGAGATAAAGGGTAATTAATGTTAGATGTTTGCTTGCTTGGAACCGGCGGAATGATGCCACTGCCATACAGATGGCTTACGTCGCTTCTTATGCGTTATAACGGAAGCTGCATAATGATAGACTGCGGTGAGGGAACCCAGATCGCTCTTAAGGAAGCGGGGTTCAGCCCTAACCCCATTGATGTGATCTGCTTTACGCATTTTCATGCTGACCATATAAGCGGTCTGCCGGGATTCCTATTATCCATGGGTAATGCCGACAGAACAGAGCCTGTTACTATGATAGGCCCGAAGGGTCTTGAAAAGGTGGTAAATTCCCTAAGGGTTATCGTGCCGGAGCTTCCATTTGAGATAAAGTTTCTGGAGATTTCCGAAAGGGAACAGGTATTTGACTTCGGAGATTATGCCATTACGGCGTTTAAGGTCAACCACGGAATGCCCTGCTACGGCTACAGCCTGAGTATAAAGAGGGCAGGCCGCTTTGATGCAGACCGCGCCAAGGCCCAAAATATCCCTCTTAACTTTTGGAGCAGACTTCAGAAGGGGGAAACGATAGAAGACGACGGAGTCGTATATACACCGGACATGGTGCTGGGAGATGAAAGGCGGGGACTTAAGGTTACCTACGTGACGGATACACGGCCTGTACCTGTTATTTCTACGATGGCTTCCGAAGCCGACCTCTTTATATGCGAGGGCATGTACGGAGAGGAAGGCATGGAGGAAAAGGCCAAGGAACACAAGCACATGACTTTCTACGAGGCGGCACAGCTTGCGAAAAATGCCGAAATACCTCCCAAAGAAATGTGGCTTACACACTACAGTCCCTCATTGTCATACCCTAAGGACTATGAGAAGGCTGTGAGGGCAATATTTAAGAACACCAAGGTGTCCAAGGACGGTCGCAGGGTGGACCTTCAGTTTGATGAGGAGTGACCTTCGGCAAAATCATGAGAAAGGAGAGATAAGTGAAAAAGAAAAATAACACACGTACAGTCATTGCGTTTGTTATATTCGCTCTGGTTATCCTGGGCGCTTTTTTGATGCTCTCCAATCGCAGCGAACAGATTGCCGAAACTCAGCAGGTTAAGGTAACTGCTGTTCAGGAGCTGCTGCTTCGAAATCTTAAGACGGATTATCCCGCAACACCGAAGGAGGTTGTTAAGCTGTACAGCGAGATAACCAGATGCTATTACGGTGAGGAATACACTGATGATGAACTTATCGAAATGGCTGATATGTCCAGAGAGCTCTTTGATGATGAGCTTGTTGCCAATCAGACGGATGAGCAGTATCTGCATGCCCTGCAGCAGGATATTGAGTCCTACAAAAGTGAAAATAAGGTAATCTCCAGCTATTCAGTATCGAACTCCACGGATGTGGATTATTATAATTACCTTGGTGATGAATGGGCGCAGCTTTATTGTGTATATTCAATCAGGGTGGCGACTAATATTACTCCCGTTAAGGAAAAATATTTACTGCGCAAGGATGCGGGCGGACACTGGAAGATCTACGGATGGATCTTAGTGGATGAGGAGCAGTTAGGATCAGATGAGTGATGTAAAAATACTGGCAATAGAATCTTCCTGCGATGAAACGGCAGCAGCTGTTGTTGTAAACGGCAGGGACGTAAGATCAAATATAATATATTCCCAGATCGACCTTCATACGCTGTACGGCGGTGTGGTACCTGAGATTGCCTCTCGCAAACATATCGAGAAGATCAATCAGGTTGTGGAGTCTGCGCTGAAAGAGGCCGGTATGAGTCTTTCGGAGCTTGATGCCATTGCGGTCACCTATGGGCCGGGACTAGTGGGCGCTTTATTAGTGGGCGTTGCTGAGGCAAAGGCTATTTCCTTTGCAAGCGGGCTGCCCCTTGTGGGTGTTCATCATATAGAAGGCCATATAAGCGCTAATTATATCGAGCATCCGGATCTTGAACCTCCTTTTTTGTCCCTTGTGGTATCGGGAGGTCATACCCATCTTGTTAATGTCAAGGCTTATGGCGAATATGAGGTTTTGGGGCGTACAAGGGATGATGCGGCAGGTGAGGCTTTTGACAAGGTTGCAAGAGCCATAGGTCTTGGATACCCCGGAGGCCCTAAAATAGACAGGATTGCAAAAGAGGGAGATGCTGAGGCAATCAAGTTCCCGCGGGCTAAGGTAAATGGCTCTGAACTTGATTTTTCCTTCTCAGGGCTCAAGTCCGCAGTGCTTAACTACTTAAATACCTGCGAGATGAAGGGAGAAGAGGTAAACGTCCCCAATGTTGCAGCATCCTTCCAAAAGGCGGTTGTTGACGTGCTCACAGAACATGCCATAGCGGCGGTTTTGGAACGGAAGGCAGATAAGCTTGCATTAGCAGGCGGCGTTGCCAGCAATTCCGCGCTACGCGCATCTATTCAGAAGGCCTGTGATGAAAATGGGATTAAGCTGTACGTACCATCTCCCATATACTGCACCGATAATGCAGCCATGATCGGAGCCGCGGCCTATTACGAATATGTTAAGGGAGTGCGCTCTGACATGACTTTGAACGCAGTTCCATCCCTAAAGCTTGGAGAAAGATAATGAAAGATGGTAAGAAGTGCGCGGCAATCGTTCTTGCCGCCGGCTCGGGAAAGCGCATGGGAGGGGATGTTCCAAAGCAGTTCATGACAATCTGCGGTAAGCCCCTCTTATATTATGCATTAAAGACCTTTCAGGAGTCATTTATAGATGAAATAGTGATCGTGACTAAGGCTGAAAATAAGGACTATGTCCGTCGGGAGATAGTTGAGCGCTTCTCCTTCGGGAAAGTCATAAAGATAGCAGAAGGCGGCAGGGAAAGATATCATTCTGTTGCTTTGGGACTTGAAGCCCTTAACGACGACTGTGATATTGTTTTTATCCATGATGGAGCAAGGCCTTTTGTTACAAAAGAGGTATTGGATGAGGCTTTTAATGGAGTGATGTCCCATCACGTGGCTATTGCGTCTGTTCCCTCCAAGGATACGGTTAAGATTGCAGATAGTGATGGATTTGTTACGGATACGCCAAACAGAAATTCCGTTTATATAATGCAGACACCTCAGACCTTTGAATTCGAAGAGATAAGAGACTGCTACCGGAAGCTGATTGAAAGGGAAGCGGAGATTTTAAGGTCCGGAATAACCATTACCGATGATGCGATGGTGATGGAACAGTTTGGAGAGCGGAAGGTCTTTTTAAGCAGGGGTGATTATCGTAATATAAAGGTTACGACCCCTGAAGATTTGAAAATTGCGAAGCTTTATGTGGAGGACTTGGGATTATGTTAAAAACGGTTCTTTTATTCATATTGGGTTTGATTTTTCTGATAAAGGGCGGCGACTGGTTTGTAGATGGTGCGGTGGGTATGGCTCACAGATTTAAAATGCCGGAGCTCTTGATCGGTGCAACTGTTGTGTCTATCGGGACGACTTTGCCGGAGGTAATGGTATCGGCAACGGCAGCTGTATCAGGACACAGCCAGATTGCTTACGGAAATGCCATTGGATCTGTTATCTGCAATACGGCACTGATACTGGCCATTACGGCAACCTTTTCGCCTCAGAAGGTGGAAAGACAGAGCCTTGTTACTCCCGTTATTTTCTTTTTTGTTGCAGCTGCATTTTATTCGGGAGTAGCGTATATCCAGGGATTTTTCTCAAGAATCACGGGCATTATGCTGCTTTTGATCTTTGTTATATATATGATAATGCTCATAAGACAGGCAGTTAAATCACCGGGAGATTCGGAAGCTGCGGTTGAAAACAGTGGCAATGCTTCAGAGGATGGGGGTCAATCATCCGGCGTGGAGGAAAAGGAAAAATCCTTTATCATGGAACTTCTGCTTCTTATCCTGGGCGCTGTCCTTATTGCGATCGGGGCTGACCTTCTTGTTGATAACGGAACACTTATTGCAGAGGCAATGGGAGTCCCGGAATCAGTTATAGCCCTTACGATGGTGGCACTTGGAACCTCGCTTCCGGAGCTTGTTACCGCGATAACTTCACTCATAAAGGGCCATGGTGCATTATCCCTTGGCAATGTAATCGGAGCGAATCTTTTTAACCTTGTTCTTGTGAGCGGACTTGCCTCAACCCTGTGTCCTTTTGAAGTGCCGTCAAATAACCTTGTGGCAGGGATCAATTCGTCCCTTATAATCGATATTCCCGTTATGCTTATAGTGATGCTCCTGGCAACGGTTCCCACAATAGCCAAGGGCAAAATCGCCCGCTGGCAGGGGATACTGCTTTTATGCATTTATTTTGGATTTGTGACACTGCAGTTTGTGATGTAGGAAGCTATTAAAAGCTTATTTGAAACTGCAAGGAGAGATTGTGTTTTATAAGTTAAAAAATGATTATCAGCTAAGAGGCTGGCAGCGTCTGCCCTACGCAATGGTTGACCGTTCGGACGGGAAGATCATATTTTTATCAAAGGAAGCCTTTTCCCTGCTTAACCGCTGCACGGGGCTGCTGGACAGTGAAGGCATTCTTTTTACTGATGCGGACCGCAAAATGCTGAAATTACTGCACGAAAAAGACCTGCTTGACTGCTTTGAACAGATGACGGAACCCCTCGCGGATGACCAGGCATACAGATATTATGATAACCGTTTTATACGTTTGGCCCACTGGGCGATCACAGGCCGCTGCAATTATAAGTGCCGTCATTGCTACATGTCGGCTCCGGATGCCCTTTTCGGTGAAATACCGTTTGAAGAATGCCGGAAGGTGATCGACAGTCTGGAGCAGTGCGGTATCTTTAATGTCTCGCTGACAGGCGGAGAGGCTCTGGTACATCCGGACTTCTGGAACATAGTCGATCTCCTGATTGAAAAGCGGATCCGGATCACTTCCGTTTACAGCAATGGCTTTTTGATAGATGAGAGATTCTTCGAAAACTGTGAAAAACGCGGTATAAAACCTCAGATAAGCTTAAGCTTCGACGGATGCGGCGGGTGGCATGAATGGCTAAGAGGGGTCCCTGAAGCCTTTGAACATATTAAACGGGCGTTTAGGCTCTGCAGAGAGCACGGATTTAAAACAGATGCGGAAATGTGCCTTCATAAGAAGAACCTTCCGTTTCTTATGGAAAGTATTCATTTTCTGCAGGATAACGGGTGCACTGCCGTTAAGATAAATAATCTGACATGCGCAGGAGAGGGCGTGGCCCTTCGCGATCTGAGCTTTTCAACGGAAGAATATTTTGACGTAATAAAAGAATTCATTCCGCTCTGCAGGAAAGAAAATATAAGTATCCCATGTACCTTCAGCGGGATAACGATCACAAAAGACAAGGTAGTATTAGGACTATGCAAGCATGAGGATGACTGTATCAGCATGGACAGATCGGTCCTATGCATGAGCATGCGCAATAACATGTATATACATGCGGATGGGACAGTCCTTCCGTGCCTCTCATTTTCCAATGTTGAGGGCTATGAAAAACGTTATCCGAACATTACGGAAACTTCCCTTAAGAAGATTCTGAACGACTCGGCATATATAACCGATATCTGCACGACGATGGACGAATATCTTGACAGGAACGAAGAATGCCGCAACTGTGAATATAAGTATAGGTGCGCGTCCGGATGCAGGGGGATCGCCGTAAAAAGCTTTTCGGGGGACGGGTTCCTTGCAAAGGATGAATTCAGCTGCGCGTTCTATAAGACGGGCCTGTATGATGAACTTAAAAAGCAAAAAACATAATAACAAATAACAATCTGCGAATTGCGCCATCTCCGATTATCCAGTATAATGAACGGAGTGAGTTTTTAAAATACAATATATGCTTAAGGCCTTTGGCCGGCATGGGAAGGGAAGACTATGGACAAAAAAATCATTGAAGTATTAAATAACAAAGAGATCGTAGATAAGATCAATGCATGTGAATCTGAAGCAGCAGTTTTAGAGGTACTGAAGGAAAACGGAATAGAGGTATCTTCACTTGAAGAATTCAAGGAAATGGCAAATACAAGCATAGAAGAACTGGATAATGATGAGCTTGAAAATATAAACGGTGCCGGTATATGCGCCCTTCTCGGATTTGGAAATTCCTTTTCATTATGCTTTTTCGGAGGAATGAGCGAGGTTGATGGAGAAGGTGATAAAACAATGGGTGCCGGTATAAATTATTGCAAGTACGTTGGCATAGGAGCCAGTCTTATATTTTAAAATTCCCTGTTTGGGATAACTGATAAAGGCCCGTCTGCAATATGCGGACGGGCTTGATTTATTTATTAACTTAAATGCGACTTA
>R03__coassemble_307_pt1 | contig 29798 bp, 19 predicted proteins | sample R03__metabat2_high_PE_019 | metagenome-assembled genome bin R03
TAGACAGTTTTGATACAGCTCCTTTAGATGAAATAAACAAAACAATTGCCGAGGATGTTACATCCATGGCCAAGGAGTCTGAATATGAGATCCCCGAGAAGGAACCTGAAATAATGACTTTTTCGGGCAACAGGGATTCAAAAAGAAGGCTTGATAATAAGGTATCCGGAGTTATGCCCCACACCAGACTGTTTGATATGTCTGAAGGAAATGGGGATATCAGAGAGATAACTCCTGCTTTTGAAGGCAGTGTGGTTAATTTTGAGGATAAAATCTTTCACACTGAGCACCGAATTAATGTTTCAGGCGATATAGAAGAAGTATCAAATACGGATTCGGCCATTCGAACCTACGATTCTTATGATAGTGCTGTTAAAGAGGAAGAGGCTGATGATTTTGACTTCTCTTTTGAAGAGCGCCCCTTCATGAGAAGAAATCATTTTGAGGATGATAAATACCTTAATGATGATTCTGATAATATAAATGCTGATGAGGCTTTTAACGGTGATATTGAAGAGATATCGTCAGAAGATTTGGATGACTTAACGGAATCTGATGAATCCACCGGGACTCCCGTTAGAAAAACGGCGCCTGTACGTGAAAGTGCTCCGGCGGCTAAGCCTGTTGTAAAGGCCGGTGGAAATGTTCAAAAAACAACTGAACAAAAGGCTCTGAAGGCGCCTGCAATAAAGGGCAGATACAAGTTCCCGCCCATATCCCTGCTTAATGAGGTCACCAAAAGCAATGGCAGCAGTGCAAGGGATGAGCTTAAGGAAACAGGAGATAAGCTTAAGGATATACTTAAGACCTTCGGGGTTAATGTTACGATTTCAGGAGCCTTAAGAGGGCCGAGTGTTACCCGCTATGAGATTCAGCCGGAAATAGGCACTAAGGTGTCTAAAATTGTGGCACTTACAGATGATATCAAAATGGCGCTTGCCGCCACGGATATCAGAATGGAGGCTCCCATCCCCGGTAAGTCGGCAATCGGAATAGAAGTTCCCAATAAAGAGAATTCCGCTGTACAGTACAGGGAACTGGTTGAGAGCAGAACATTTAAGGATGCAAAATCAAAGATCAGCTTTGCGGTTGGTAAGGATTTAAACGGGCAGGTCGTTGTTTCCGACATTGCCAAAATGCCTCACGTGCTTATAGCCGGTGCCACAGGCTCCGGTAAGTCGGTATGCATAAACACTCTTATCATGAGTATTCTATATAAGGCCAGCCCTGAGGATGTTCGTCTCATTATGATAGATCCAAAGGTGGTTGAATTATCTGTTTATAACGGAATCCCCCATCTTTTGCTTCCGGTTGTTACGGATCCCAAGCAGGCAAGTGCATCACTTCAGTGGGCAGTTAATGAAATGATGCGCCGTTATGAATGCTTTAAAGACCTGCAGGTAAGAGACATGACCGGATATAACAAGGTACTTTCAGAGGATCCGTCTTATGCAGGTTCTGAGGTTCACAAGAAGATGCCTCAGATAGTGATCATTGTGGATGAGCTTGCAGACCTTATGATGGTTGCCTCAAAAGAGGTTGAGGAATCCATTTGCCGTTTGGCTCAGCTTGCAAGAGCCGCAGGTATACATTTGATACTTGCAACCCAGAGGCCTTCCGTTAATGTGGTAACAGGTCTTATTAAAGCCAATATGCCCAGCCGTATTGCTTTCGCTGTTTCTTCAGGAATCGATTCAAGGACTATCCTTGATATGGTGGGAGCCGAGAAGCTTTTGGGAAAGGGTGATATGCTCTTTTACCCACAGAGCTATACAAAGCCTGCCAGGGTACAGGGGGCTTTTGTGTCTGATGATGAAGTCAAACGTGTTGTTGAGTTCTTAAAGTCCCAGACTGTCGGAGATCCATATGATGATACCGCAAGAAGAAGTGTTGAAAATCCTTCGGTTTCGGGATCAAATGGCTCTTCCGGCGGTGGATTTGCAGCGCCTGAATCGGACAATGGATTTGATCCGCTTTTTTATGAAGCAGGAAAATCAATAATCGAAAAGGAAAAAGCATCCATAGGCATGCTTCAGAGGATCCACAAGATCGGATTTAACAGGGCAGCAAGGATTATGGATCAGTTATCAGAGGCGGGGGTCGTGGGGCCTGAGGAGGGAACAAAACCTCGCCAGATACTTATGACCATGGATGAGTTTGAAGCCTTTATACAGGAGAACAATCAATGAAAAGTGATATCGAAATTGCAAAAGAAGCGATACTTGAGCCTATAAAGGATGTTGCCGAAAGATCAGGCATATCCGAGGATGATCTTGAATTATACGGGAAGTACAAGGCCAAGCTCTCGGAAAGCTATTTAAGGTCCCTTGAGGGCAAAAAAGACGGTAAGCTCATCCTTGTTACCGCAATCAATCCGACTCCTGCAGGAGAGGGTAAGACAACCACAAGTATAGGTCTTGCCCAGGCTATGAACAGGCTTAATAAGAACACGATGCTCGCCTTAAGAGAGCCTTCCCTGGGGCCCTGCTTTGGAATTAAGGGCGGAGCTGCCGGAGGCGGCTACTCCCAGGTTGTTCCCATGGACGAGCTTAATCTTCATTTTACCGGAGATTTTCATGCTATAACGTCTGCCAATAACCTTTGTGCAGCATTACTTGATAATCATATCCAACAGGGAAATGAACTTAACATTGATACAAGACAGATCGTATGGAAAAGATGCGTTGACTTAAATGACAGGGTTTTAAGAAATGTTATTGTGGGCATGGGCTCTAAGGCCGACGGCTTTGTAAGGGAAGATCATTTTGTGATCACGGTTGCGTCTGAAATTATGGCTGTTTTGTGCCTTTCCTCGGATATTGACGATCTAAAGGAGAGACTTTCAAGAATGGTGGTTGCTTACGATTATGACGGTAAGCCCATAACTGCCAAAGACATTAAGGCGGTTGGTTCAATGGCAGCGCTTTTAAAGGATGCCATGAAACCCAACATTATCCAGACTCTTGAACATACACCTGCGCTTGTACATGGCGGTCCCTTTGCCAATATTGCACACGGCTGCAACAGTGTAAGAGCCACAAAAGCCGCTCTTAAGATGGCTGATTATACCATAACCGAAGCCGGTTTCGGCGCTGACCTTGGGGCTGAGAAGTTCTTTGATATCAAGTGCCGTATGTCAGGGCTTAGACCTGATGCGGTTGTGCTTGTGGCAACAATAAGGGCGCTTAAATATAATGGCGGGATAGATAAGTCCGAATTATCTAAGGAGAATGTGGATGCCCTTTCAAAGGGAATCGTTAATCTTAAAAAGCACGTTGATAATCTTAAACTGTTCGGAGTACCGGTTGTTGTAACTCTTAATCAGTTTTCAACAGATTCCGATAAGGAAATTGATTTTGTAAGGAATTTCTGCCGTGAGAATGATTGTGATTTTGCCTTATCACAGGTATGGGAAAAGGGCGGTGAAGGCGGAATAGAGCTCGCCAAGGCTGTACTTAATACTCTTGAAAACAAAGCAGCTGACTTTAAGCCCATATATGATTTAAGTTCTTCGATTGAAGAAAAAATAAAAACCATTGCAACAAAGATATACGGAGCCGGGGATGTTGCCTTTTCAGACCAGGCCAAAAAAGAGATGGCTCATCTTGAAAGCCTTGGGTTTGATAAACTGCCTATATGCATGGCCAAAACCCAGTATTCCTTATCGGATGATCCCAAAAAGCTGGGATGCCCATCCGGCTTTACAATGAACATAAGGGATATGTATGTTTCCGCGGGCGCCGGATTTATAGTTGCCCTGACAGGTTCCATCATGACAATGCCGGGACTTTCCAAAAAGCCCGCAGCATATGATATAGACCTTGATGAAAACGGCGAGATCGTAGGTTTGTTTTAATTTTACTAAGGAGATTTCAGATGGCTGTATTGATTGACGGCAAAAAAATATCACAGGAAATAAAGGACGAACTTAAGGAAGAAGTTGCAAATCTTAAGGAAAAAGGCATTCTGCCAGCCCTTGCTGTGATCCAGGTGGGAGATGATCCCGCAAGTTCTGTTTATGTAAGAAACAAAAAGAAAGCCTGTGAATACATCGGTATGGGTTCCTTAAGCTATGAGCTTCCGGATGAGACTACTCAGGAAGAACTTTTAAAGCTTATTGATGATCTTAATAACGATGATAAGGTTACGGGCATTCTGGTTCAGCTCCCTCTTCCTAAGGCAATTGATGAAACGGTTATCATCAATTCAATATCACCAAAAAAGGATGTTGATGGCTTCCATCCTGTCAATGTGGGCAATCTGTGCATTGGACAGGAGGGGTATGTTTCCTGCACACCGGCGGGAATAATTCAGCTTCTTAAGCGTTCGAATATCGATATTGCGGGAAAGGAATGTGTTGTCATAGGCCGCAGCAATATTGTAGGGAAGCCTATGTCGCTTTTACTGCTTCGTGAAAACGGTACTGTAACCGTTTGCCATTCGAGGACCGCCGATCTTATGTCGGTCACTAAAAGAGCTGACATTTTGGTTGTTGCCATTGGAAAGCCCAAAATGATAACAAAGGAATATGTTAAAGAAGGGGCGGTTGTAATTGATGTGGGAATCCATCGCATGGAAGACGGCAAGCTGTGCGGAGATGTTGATTTTGCAGATGTTGAGCCTCATGTATCAGCCATAACCCCTGTTCCAGGCGGCGTAGGCCCAATGACAATTGCCATGCTTATGAACAACTGCGTGGAGGCTGTTCGTTAAGGAGACATTATATTGATCTGTCCAAAGTGTAATACGGAGATCCCCGAGGGGAACATGTATTGTCCTAAATGCGGAGAGGAAATAATAATAGTTTCCGATTTTGACATAAAGCTTGAGGATAATATTGATACAACAGTCATTTTAAAGACTGCGGAAATCCCCGTAATTAATATAGATGATTTAAATACAACTGATCTGAGTCCAAAAGAGGATGATTCAAAAAAAGATTCTCCGGATAAGGATGTAATTGTCATACATAAACCGGCGCTTATTGCGGCGGCGGTTGTTCTTGTTGTTGCGGTTATTGCAACTGTTTTTATTGTTAACAGGGTTCGTGACTATACGACCTTCAGTATCCAGTATGATGCTGCCAAGACGCTTTATGATGCCGGTGATACAGACGGAGCCATAAAAAAGCTTAAGCACGCAATGACGCTTGAGGATTCTGAAGTTAAGGGATCGGTGCTTTTAGCTGATGCATACAGCAGCATCGGAAATTATGATGCTGCAATTGCGACACTGATAAATGCCCTGGATGAAAATCCGGATCTTATTGCACTGTATGACAGAATAATCAAATGTTACGAGGCCCAGGGTGATTATTCATCGATCCATTCTCTTATTGAATATTCCGGGGATGAGTCCTTAAAGGACAGATACAGCGCCTATTTCCCTAAGGCTCCCGATTTTTCGGCTCCGGGCGGTGAGTATTCTTCCCTTGATGAGCTTATCCTCAATTCATCCGAAAATGGAAGTATTTATTATACAACTGACGGGTCGGAACCGACGAAGGACTCTTTTTTGTATGAAATGCCCATCCCTCTTGAGGAGGGAGAAACCACAGTGTCGGCTATTTTTATCAATGAATACGGAATCAGCAGTGATGTTGCATCTAACACGTATATAATCAAGACTATAAAGCCGGAAATGCCGGTTTTGCTTACAAAATCAGGCTCCTATGCCGCGCCTAATCCAATAGGGGTAAATGAGGTTCCCGGGCTTATCTATTACTTCACAACAAGCTCCGAGATCCCCACAACTGACAGCACTGTGTATGAAATGCCCATGTTCATGCCTCTTGGCAAAAGCGAATATACATTCATAGCTGTTAATGAAAACGGTGATTACTCCGACAGTGTTAATGCCGTCTATGAGCTTGACATCAAGGCAAAGATTGATAAAAGTTCCGCTGTAAATGCCTTAGCCTTCAGGCTTACGGCCTTAGGTGACACACAGATAAATTATTCCTACAGCTGCAAGAGCGGATATTTCCTGAATGGAAAATCATACTATATCCTTTATGAAATGGATGGAGATAAAAAGACCGGAAGGATCTTTGCCGTAGATTCATCCTCAGGTGATGCCTACTGGGTACTGCCTGATAACGAAAACAAAACATATACTTTAAGTCCGATTTAATGCGTATATTATTTTTTATAAACCAGGAGGAGAAAAATGTACAAAATTGTTAAGAAAGAAATCTTAGCTGACAACATCTTTTTGATGGATGTGGAAGCTCCCCGTGTTGCCAAAACATGTATGCCGGGGCAGTTTATCATAGTTAAGATGGATGAGAAGGGTGAGAGAATTCCGCTTACTATCTGTGATTATGACAGAGAAGCGGGGACAATAACCATTGTCGTTCAGACAATAGGTGCCTCAACAAACCGCATGAAGTTCATGGAAGAGGGAGAGTACTTCCGTGATTTTGTGGGACCATTGGGATGCCCTTCGGAATTTGTTTCCGAGGATCTTTCGGAGCTTAAAAAGAAAAAGATCGTGTTTATCGGCGGAGGCCTTGGAACAGCTCCTGTTTATCCCCAGGTTAAATGGCTTCATGAGCAGGGAATTGACGCGGACGTTATAATCGGTGCTAAAAATAAGGACCTGGTTATTCTTGAGGATAAGTTTAAAAAGGTGGCCGGTAATCTTTATATAACAACTGATGACGGTTCCTACGGAAGAAGCGGAATGGTCACAAAGGTTTTAGAGGATCTGGTTAAAAACGAAGGAAAATCATATGATGTATGCGTTGCAATCGGACCAATGATCATGATGAAATTTGTATGCCTTCTCACAAAGGATTTAAATATCCCCACAATCGTATCCATGAATCCCATTATGGTTGATGGTACGGGAATGTGCGGAGCCTGCAGACTGCTTGTTGGCGGAGAGGTTAAGTTTGCCTGTGTTGACGGTCCTGAATTTGATGGACATTTGGTTGATTTTGACCAGGCAATGAAGCGTCAGGCGCTTTACAAGACTGACGAAGGTCGTGCTTTGTTAAAGGAGCAGGAGAGAGAAACCCATCACGGCGGATGCGGTAATTGCGGAGGTGACAAATAATGGAAGTTGATGTAATGAAGAAGGTTCCCGTAAGGGAACAGGACCCTAAGGTCAGAGCGAAGAATTTTGATGAAGTATGCTTAGGCTATAACTCTGAAGAAGCCATGGCAGAAGCAACAAGATGCTTAAATTGTAAAAACGCACAGTGTGTTAAGGGATGTCCCGTTGCTATCAATATCCCCGCATTTATTCAGGAAGTAAAGGCCGGTAATTTTGAGGAAGCAAGCTATATTATCGGAGAATCATCGGCACTTCCCGCTGTTTGCGGACGTGTATGCCCCCAGGAGAGCCAGTGCGAGGGCAAATGTATAAGAGGCATAAAGGGTGAACCCGTATCCATCGGTAAGCTTGAGAGATTTGTTGCCGACAATGCAAGAAAAAATGGCATAAAGCCCAAAAAGGCGGAAAAGATGAACGGTCACAAGGTTGCCGTTATCGGTTCCGGCCCTGCAGGCTTAACCTGTGCCGGAGATCTTGCAAAGCTCGGTTATGAAGTGACTATTTTCGAAGCGCTTCATGAAGCAGGAGGTGTGCTTGTATACGGTATTCCCGAGTTCCGTCTTCCCAAGGACGAGGTTGTTGCCAGGGAAATTGAAAATGTAAAATCCCTGGGTGTTAAGATTGAAACAAACGTCATTATCGGCAAGTCAACAACGATTGATGAACTTATGGAGGAGGAAGGATTTGAGGCCGTATTTATCGGCTCCGGTGCCGGACTTCCGAAATTTATGGGTATTCCCGGAGAGACTGCAAGCGGAGTATTTTCCGCTAATGAGTATTTGACCAGAAATAACCTTATGAAGGCCTTCAAAGAGGATTATGACACACCTATCCATCCCGGCACAAAGGTTGCAGTGGTAGGCGGCGGTAATGTTGCCATGGATGCAGCAAGAACTGCACTTAGACTGGGTGCTGAGGTTCATATTGTATACAGAAGATCTGAAGAAGAGCTTCCTGCAAGAGTTGAAGAAGTTCATCATGCCAAGGAAGAGGGTATTATCTTCAATCTTCTTACAAATCCCACGGAAATCCTTGTTGATGAAAACGGCTGGGTTGCCGGCATGAAGTGTATCAGAATGGAGCTTGGAGAGCCTGATGAATCAGGAAGACGTCGTCCTGTTGAAATTGAAGGCTCAGAATTTGTCCTTGATGTTGATACTGTCATCATGTCACTGGGCACAAGCCCCAATCCTCTTATTTCTTCAACAACAAAGGGACTTGATATTAACAAGAGAAAATGTATCGTTGCCGGAGAAGAGAACGGACAGACCTCCAAGGAGGGAGTCTTTGCCGGAGGCGATGCAGTTACCGGAGCAGCTACCGTAATTCTTGCAATGGGTGCAGGTAAGGCAGCGGCAAAGGGTATTGATGAATATTTAAAGAGTAAGAATTAAAGGAGATTTTTATGCCCTGGTGTCCTGTATGTAAAAACGAATATAAGGATGGTTATACACTCTGCGCCGATTGTGGCGCAGAGCTTGTTGATTTTTTAAGTGATGATGTAAAAGAGGATGATATTGCACCATCAGATGAATCAAGTGAAGAAGTGATCTCGGAAAATGAATTATCTGAAACTATTGATAATATAAAGCTTCAGCTTGGTACTCTTTCCGCCGAGGAGCTTCAGGAGCTTGTGGATAAGGAAACAAAAGCGGCGTCTGTTAAGCCCTATGTTAAGGCATCAGACAGGGCGGAAAATTACAGATCCTCTGCCTTTGCACTTCTGTTTGTCGGTATCATAGGTGTGATTTTTTTGATTTTGTCTTATTTAAAGATCATACCCTTAAATCTTGCTCCTAATATAAGTGTTATTTTCTATGTGGTAATGGGACTTTTATTTGTGGTCTTTATCGTGATAGGCGTAAAGAGCCTGTCATCGGCAAAGGCAATTGCTGATACTGAAGAAGATGAAGATGCGCTTACCGACAGGATATACACCTTTTTTAAGGAAAATCATAATGAAGATACGATTGATGGAATCGCATTTTCAAATGAAGATGCGCCCTTAACATCAGAGGAGAAGTATTTCCCCAGATCAAAGGCAATAAAACAGCTTATTACCGATAACTTCGGAGAACTTGATGAAGCATATCTTACAGAACTGTGCGAGAATATCTATTCGGATATTTTTGATAAGTAATGAATATTGATATTATCTGCGTAGGAAAAATCAAAGAGAAATATCTTCAGGATGCCATCGCCGAATATTCAAAACGGCTGTCCAAATACTGCCATCTTAATATCATTGAACTTAAGGATGAAAAAACACCTGATGGTGAGTCAATGGCCCTTGATGAGCGCATAAAGGCGACTGAAGGGGAGCGGATCATAAGGGCAATAGATGAAAATGCTTTTGTTTTTGTACTGGACCTTAAAGGATCCGAAATGTCATCTCCTGATTTTTCAAGGAAAATCGATAAGCTTAAGATAAACGGATACAGTAAACTTCAGTTTATCATCGGAGGATCTTTAGGGCTTTCAAAAGAGGTTATCAAAAAAGCCGATCACAATCTTAAGTTTTCGGAAATGACCTTTCCACACCAGCTCATGAGAGTTATCCTTCTTGAACAGATATATCGTGCCTTCAGAATAATGAATAATGAACCTTATCATAAGTAAACGCTAATATGGAAAACACCAGTATTGAAAGATCAATAGAACTTGAGGATGAGCATGCCAGGAATATATTTGGCATGTTTGATGTGTATTTTAAAAAGATAGAAAGAGCCTTTAAGGTCAGCATGGTGAACAGGGATGGTCAGCTTAAGATCATCGGCAACGAGAACAATGTGAGCATGGCCATGGATGTTATCGAGGAACTCCATAAGCTGTCCCTTAAAGGAAACCAGATATCAGAACAGCAGGTTGACTACTCAATCGCCCTCAGAATGGAAAACTTAAAAGATTCTCTTTTATCAATTGATGACGATATCATATGCCACACAATAAACGGCAAGCCCGTAAAGCCCAAAACAATAGGCCAGAAGGAATATGTTGATGCAATAAGGAAAAATATGATCGTTTTTGGTCTTGGCCCTGCAGGTACGGGGAAAACCTACCTGGCTATGGCAATGGCCATAACGGCATTTAAGAGAGAAGAGGTAAGCCGTATCATATTGACAAGGCCCGCGATTGAGGCAGGGGAAAAACTGGGCTTTTTGCCCGGAGATCTTCAGAGCAAGGTTGATCCCTACTTAAGGCCCTTATATGATGCTCTTTATCAGATAATGGGTGCCGAATCCTTTGCCAAGAATATGGAAAAGGGGCTCATTGAGGTTGCGCCTCTTGCATATATGAGAGGACGAACCCTTGATAATGCCTACATTATCCTTGATGAGGCCCAAAACACAACCCCCGCCCAGATGAAGATGTTCTTAACAAGAATAGGCTTTGGCTCAAAGGTTGTTATAACAGGTGACAGAACCCAGAAGGATTTATCCCCGGGAACCACCTCTGGACTTGATGTTGCACTTAAGGTTCTTAAAAAAGTTGATGAAATTGCGTTCATAAACCTCACCAGTAAGGATGTTGTAAGACATCCTCTTGTTCAGAAGATTGTTAAGGCCTACGAAGATTATGAAGGGAAGAAGAGATCATGACCTGTAATTTTGAATCAGAGCTTAATAATATCAATCTTGATTTTGATTATGAAGCCTTATATTCGGAGATTGTGGAAAAGTTTTGCGAGCTTGAGGACTGTCCCTATGAGGTTTGCGTAAATCTTCTCTACACTGATGATGAAAATATAAAAGAGATCAATACGGATATACGAAACATTGAAAACCCAACAGATGTTTTATCCTTCCCCATGAATTTTTTTCCATCTCCAGGAGATTACTCCATGCTTGAAGAGGATCCTGATGCTTTTGACCCCGATTCGGGAGAGCTTCTTTTAGGAGATATTGTATTGTCCCAGGACCATATTATTTCCCAGGCTAAGGAATACGGTCACTCAGTTAAGCGGGAATACGCTTTTTTGATAGTACATTCCCTTTTGCATCTTACAGGTTATGACCATATGGAAGATGATGAACGGGAAGTCATGGAAGAACGACAGAAGGTTATCATGGAAGAGCTTGGTATACTTCGATAGGTATTTTAATGTCACAAAATGAAAAGAAAAGCAATAATTTCATAGTGCAGGGCGGTATTCTGGCCATAACCGGTATCATAAGCCGTATTATAGGCCTTATGTACAGAGTACCCCTTCAGAAGACGATTGGTGATGCGGGAATGGGTTATTACTCCGCAGCATTTCAGATTTATTCAATAATGCTCATCATATCGTCTTATTCTTTGCCGGTTGCGGTATCAAAGCTTGTATCGGCAAGAATTGCAAAGGGGCAGTATAAAAACGCCCGTAAGATTTATCATGGAGCTCTGCTTTTTGCAACAATAACAGGCGGTGCTACATGCCTTATCGTGTCCTTTGGCTGCGATACCCTGGCAAGTTCCGTCATGAACATGCCCAAAAGTGCCATTGCCTTAAGAATGTTGGGACCAACCCTTCTGATCGTTGCCATAATGGGGGTAATGAGAGGATATTTTCAAGGCTCCGGCACAATGATGCCAACTGCCATTTCCCAGCTCATCGAACAGATAGTAAATGCCGTTGTATCTGTTGTTGCAGCTGTTTATCTTGTTGAATACGGCAGTAAGGTTGCAGCGGTTTTACTTGATGAAGAGTATACGCCGGCCTGGGGCGCTGCAGGGGGAACCCTGGGAACAGGTGCCGGTGCTTTAGCAGGTCTTATCATATTATTCATTATGATGATTTCTCATTCGAAAAGAATGAGTCATAACTGCAGACGGGATACTGCTTCAAGAGAAGAAAGCTTCGGCAAGGTTTTCAGCTTTCTTGTGATTACGATCCTGCCGGTAATACTGAGTACAACAATATACAATATAAGCGATACAATAGACCAGAGTCTTTTTAACTATGTTATGGACTTAAAGGGTCGAAGTGCCATAAAAGCCGAATACTGGGGCATGTATTCCACAAAATACAGAGTTCTGACGAATGTCCCCATAGCTTTGGCCAATTCACTTTGCTCCTCAATGATGCCATCCCTTACCACAAGTATCGAAAGAGGGGAGAGAAAGCAGGCAAAGCATAAGGTTTCCGTGGCGACAAGATTCTGTATGATCATATCAATTCCCTGCGCTGTCGGTCTTGCGGTTTTGGGAGAGCCCATAATCAGAATGCTGTTTTCGGGAGAATACAAGCTTCCCGCAATGCTTTTAAGATGCGGTTCTGTATCCGTTGTTTTTTATTCCCTCTCAACCCTTTCAAACGGAGTGCTTCAGGGAATCGATAAGATGAGAGTTCCCGTTAAAAATGCAGCAATTGCACTGGTTTTGCACCTTGGAATTTTGTACGTTACCATTAATGTATTTGACTGGCAACTTTACGGTGTTGTTTTATCCTGTGTTATGTTTGCTTTCATTATGTGCGTACTTAACTGGCTGTCCATTAAGAAGTATCTGCACTATAAGCAGGAAATAAAGCGAACCTTCATAATCCCCCTTATTGCATCCCTTATTATGGGTGTTGTGGTTTACCTCGTTTATTTCCTATGTTCCAAAACAGCCGGGGATATTATCAGTGTTGCCATATCTATAATTATCGGTGCAGCGGTTTACTTTGTGGCATTGCTCCTGCTTAAGGGAGTTAAGGAGAGTGAGATACGTTCCTTCCCCGGTGGTCATATACTGGTTAAGATAGCAAGGATATTTCATCTTATATAGGTAAGACAGTTTATGAATGTTGGTATAATAGGCGGCGGTGCCTCGGGAATGATGGCAGCCATCAGGGCCGCTCAAAACGGACATAGTGTAACAATACTTGAGCATATGGGAAGGGTTGGTAAGAAGATTCTTTCAACCGGCTCCGGAAGATGCAATCTGTCCAATACGGATATGGATATTTCTCATTTTCACGGTGGCAATCAGAAGCTTATATCCCATATTCTTGATGCTTTTTCAAAGGACGATACCCTGAGCTTTTTTTCAAAATCAGGGCTTTATACCACAAATAAAAACGGTTATCTGTATCCATACTGTGAGCAGGCCTCAAGTGTTCTGGATATGTTCCTATCAGCCCTTAAGCATAGCAACGTACAAATAGTAACCGATTGCGAAATACTATCCGTAAAGCCCACAAACATAAGAAATATCAAAGGCTTTACAGTATCAACATCTATGGGAGATTATACCTTTGATAAGCTTATTTTAGCCGCAGGCTCAAAGGCCGCCCCGAAAACAGGCTCTGACGGATCCGGTTATATGATTGCAAAATCATTAGGCCATAGTATTTTAAAACCCCTTCCTGCGCTGTGCGGTCTTAAGTGTTCGGAGGGCTTTTTTAAGTCTCTTGCAGGTATCAGATGCAAAGCCTCTGTTTCCTTATATGCCAATGATGAGTTTTTAGGATGTGACAAAGGGGAAATTCAGCTTAATAAGTACGGCATTTCCGGGATTCCTGTAATGCAGCTTAGTTACCTTGCGGCAAAATCACTGGATGATAAGAAAAAAGTTACCGCACAGATATCCTTTATGCATGAATTTGACGCATCTTCCCTTTACGGTTATTTAAAAGCCCGCATAAGCAGTAATCCCGATTTTTCTGCAGGGGAGCTTTTTCTTACGATATTGAATAAAAACATAACATCTGTTCTTTTAAAAGAATGTAATATCAGCAGGGATCTGTCCTGCTCCGACTTGAGTGAAAAACAGCTTAAACTGTTATCGGATAAGGTCACCTGCTTTAAGGTTAATATAGTTGGAACCAACAGCTTTGATGAGGCCCAGGTCTGCAGCGGTGGCGTAAGCCTTGATGAGGTTGATGATAATATGCAGTCAAGACTTGTTCCCGGTCTTTATTTTGCAGGTGAAATCCTTGACGTAAACGGAGACTGCGGAGGCTATAATCTTCAGTGGGCCTTTTCCTCAGGCTATGTTGCCGGGAGTCTTGAAAATGCTTGAATTAAGACAGCTTAAACTTCCAGTAGATCATAAGGACGAAGATCTTGAAAAAGTCATTGAAAAATGTCTTTCATCGAAGAAGTTAAGGATCATGCCCGGTGATTTTTCTTTTTTAATCTTAAAAAGATCCCTGGACTGCAGAAGAAAACCTGAGCTTTTTTACATTTATTCAGTTTGTGTGACTTTAAATAATAAGCTTAAAGAGGCGGACATCCTTTCTGAAAACGGAAAAAGAAAAGGCAGGGACAGGATGGATCTGTCCCTGTACGAGCCTGTTATATATAAGCTGCCAATAGTTCTTGAGGCGCTTAAAAATGATATGGATGATCTTCGTATTCCGAGGCCTGTTGTTATAGGTTCCGGGCCTGCCGGATTATTTGCCGCGTATATTCTTTCTTTATCAGGGCTTAAGCCCATAATATTCGAGCGAGGAGAAGAGGTCACGAAACGCCGAAGGACAGTTGATGAGTTTTTAAAAAACGGTACCTTAAATACAAACTCAAATGTTCAGTTCGGTGAAGGCGGAGCCGGTACCTTTTCAGACGGAAAGCTGAACACCCTTACAAAGGATAAATATGGTCGCCAGGGTTTTGTATTTGATACTTTTATAAAATGCGGTGCCGATGAAAAAATAAAATACGACTATAAGCCTCATATAGGAACGGATATTTTAACAACCGTTGTTAAAAACCTAAGGGATGAAATAAAGGCTCTTGGTGGTGAATTTCATTTTGAAACCCTTATAGACGGTATTGATATTGAAGATAACAGGATAACCGGAGTAAGGGCAAGGAGCACAAATGCCTACAAAACTGATGATAAAGGCAGCAAAATAGATGTAATATCTGCACCTGCCGGCCATGTAATACTGGCCACCGGTCATTCGGCAAGGGATACTTTTATGATGCTTAAGGATAAGGGCGTTAAAATGGAGCCTAAAAGCTTTGCCGTGGGCTTCAGGGTCCAGCATCCGCAGGATATGATAAATATATCCCAATACGGTAAGGATTATCCAAAAAGCCTTGGTGCATCACCATATAAGGTTACAAACACCGCCTCAAACGGCAGGAGAGTGTATTCCTTCTGTATGTGTCCCGGAGGCTATGTCATTAATTCATCAAGCGAGGATGGCCGGCTGTGTGTTAACGGAATGAGCTACTCAGGCCGTGATTCGGCCTTTTCAAACAGCGCGATCATTGTTAATGTTGAGCCTGATGATTTTATTAAGGCTTGTCCCGACAGGTCAGATGATGAACTTTGCGGCATGTACTACCAGCGCCTTATCGAAGAAAAGGCATACAACCTGGGAAAAGGGAAAATACCTGCTGAAAGATTTACTGATTTTGAAAATAACAAAGAGCCCTCGGATTTTGATCAAAGTAACGCAAAGGGCGGTGTTTCGAAGGCTGACCTTCACGGTATTTTATCAAAGGATATGGAAGAGGCCTTTATTGAATCCATGCACCGGTTTGGCCATATGATAGATGGCTTTGATTCAAAAGAGGCCATAATGTATGCCATCGAAGGCAGAACCTCATCCCCTGTTAAAATACCACGAGATGAGGATTTTACCTCAAATATAAAGGGCCTTTATCCCTGCGGTGAGGGTGCCGGATATGCAGGCGGTATAACCAGCGCCGCTGTTGACGGAATAAAGGTTGCGGAAGCTGTGATAAATGACCTTAATAAAAATTATAAAATAATCTAAGGAGTTGTTTATGAGTGATACAAGCCAAAAAGAATGTGATATAAGAGCTTCTCTTAAAGACTGCAAAAGAATAGTAATCAAGATAGGCTCATCATCTTTACATCATATGGAAACGGGAGAACTGGATCTTACCAAAATGGAACGTCTTGTAAGAGAGCTTTGTGAGCTTAAAAATCAGGGAAAAGACGTTATCTTGGTATCTTCCGGTGCAATAGCCGTTGGGAGAAAAACCATGAACGTTAATCCAGGCCCTGATGAAATCCCTCTTAAACAGGCCTGTGCGGCAATTGGGCAGGCAAGGCTTATGATGATCTATCAGCGGCTTTTTGCTGAGTACAATCATGTAACAGCCCAGATCCTTATGACCAAGAACACGATTGGTGATAAGCTTGCAAGAAAAAATGCCAATAATACCTTTACAAAGCTTTTGGAGCTTGGGGTTATTCCGGTTGTTAATGAAAACGATACTGTAGCGGTTCACGAGGTTGAGGATACCATAGGCGATAACGATTTTCTCGCATCAATTGTTACGGCCCTTGTGGGCGCAGATCTGTTAATACTCTTATCGGATATTGACGGCCTCTATACTGACGATCCCAGAACCAATAAGGATGCAAGGCTTGTTCATATGGTTGAAAAGGTTGATTCCCATTTTGAGAGTATGGCCAAGGATTCAACCGGCTCCAATATAGGTACAGGTGGAATGTCTGCAAAGCTTCATGCTGCAACAGTTGCCACCAATTCAGGAGCCCATATGATCATTACAAACGGCAATGATGTGTCATCGATCCATAAGATAATGGAAGGCCGGGAGTACGGTACGCTGTTTGTAGGAAACAGAGACGATGATTTTCATCTTGCGGATTACGTGGAGAAGGTGTAGTTATGAACATGGAGGAGCGGATAGCGCGCATAAACGAGCTGTACCACAAGTCTCAAAAAGAAGGTCTTACAAAAGAAGAAAAGGAAGAACAGGCTTCTCTTCGCCGGGAGTATATTGATTCCGTAAAAGGTTCCTTAAAAAGCCAGCTTGATAATGTGGATATCAAGGAAAAGGATGGCTCCATAACAAATCTGGGTGCTTCCATAAAAGAAAAGAAGGACAAAAAAGATAAGGAACCTGTTAATTTAAAAAAGGCTCAGCTTCGAAGGGAATTTTTAAAAAAGCGGGATTCCATGCCAAAGGATGAAATACTTAAGAAAAGTCAGCTTATAGAGTCACGGCTTTTTATAACGGATGAATACAGGGAGGCAGAACTTATACTTTTGTACGCCTCCTATGGCTCGGAGGTGCATACCTTCGGAATCATGGAGCGGGCCTTAAAGGACGGAAAAAAAGTTGCCTTTCCCAAATGCGTTAATGTTGACGGAAGCCCTTCAATGGAATTTTACGAAATACACAATATATCGGAGCTTTCTGATGGTTATAAGGGCATTTTAGAGCCGGATACGCTAAATCATTCCTTAAAGAAAGTAACCGGAAGTGCCGATCTGTGCATAGTCCCGGGAGTATCCTTTACAAGACGGGGCTACAGGATCGGATACGGTAAGGGCTTTTATGACAGATTTATCCGTTCGGGTGGTGCTAAAAAGTATATAGGAATTTCTTTTAAAAGCCAGCTTACCCATGATTTTCCCACAGATGAAACTGATATGGCCGTTGATGCTCTCATAACAGAGGACAGTATTTATGTTTGCAGATAATTTGGATAATGAAATATATAAAAATGCTCCCAGTAAGGAACCTGACAGGCAGCTTTATTTTATTGATGAGTGCAGAAAGCTTATCCTTGATAGGGAGCAGGAAAAATCAGGGAAGCTCACCTATCATGTAGCAACCTTCGGATGTCAGATGAATGCAAGGGATTCCGAAAAGCTTTCCGGAATACTCGAAAGGATAGGATTCATCTTCGAGGAAGACGAAAAGAAGGCCGATTTTGTAATATATAACACCTGTACTGTAAGAGATAATGCCAATCAGCGCCTCTATGGAAGACTGGGAACCCTGTGCGGCATCAAGAAGAAAGACAAAACAAAGCTTATCGGGCTCTGCGGCTGCATGATGCAGGAGGAGATTGCGGTAAATAAGATAAAGGAAAGCTACCGCCTTACTGATATTGTATTCGGAACCCATAACGTTTATAAGCTGGCGGAGCTTTTATATTTACGTCTTTTAAGCCAAAAGCAGACAACCGTTATTGAAATACTTGAAAAAGCCGACCGGATCGTTGAAGAGCTTCCCGTAAAGCGTAATTATTCCTTTAAATCAGGGGTTAATATCATGTACGGCTGCGATAACTTCTGCACCTACTGTATTGTCCCCTATGTACGGGGAAGGGAGAGATCCCGCTCATCGGAAGAAATCTTATGTGAGATAAATCGTCTTGTTAAAACCGGTGTTAAGGAGATAATGCTTCTCGGCCAGAACGTCAATTCCTATGGCAGGGGAATCCAAGGGGAAATGACTTTCCCCAGGCTCCTTGAAGAATGCGAGAAGATTGAAGGGATTGAAAGGATCCGCTTTATGACAAGCCACCCCAAGGATCTGTCCGACGATCTCATAAGGGTTATTAAGAATTCAAAGAAAATATGCAGACACATCCACCTGCCCCTGCAGTCAGGCTCATCTGAAATTTTAAAGAGGATGAACCGCCATTACACCAGGGAATCCTATATAGCTCTTGCAAAAAAGATCAGGGAAGAAATTCCGGATATATCAATAACAACTGATATTATTGTGGGATTTCCGGGAGAGACTCCTGGGGACGTTGATGAAACCATAGATGTGATAAATGAGGTTAAGTTTGACGGTGCTTTTACCTTCATCTACTCAAAGAGGACCGGAACTCCCGCAGCTTCCTATGATGATCAGCTTTCGGAGGAAGAGGTTAAGCCTTTATTTGACAGGGTTTTGGAGGCTGTTCAGAAAACCTCACAGGAGATGGCTAAACGCTTTGAAGGTAAGATAATGGACGTGCTTGTGGAAGATATAAACAGGCAGGATGAAAATCTCGTTACAGGACGACTTTCAAATAATCTTCTGGTGCATTTTCCGGGAGATGAGTCACTTATCGGCAGCATAATTCCCGTAAAGCTTTCAAAATGCATGGGCTTTTATTATCTGGGTGAGAGAGTATGACATGCATGCCTGGACATATTAAAAAATACAAAATGTTGTGATTAAAGCCTTGATAAATACAAATATATTGATTAAAATTGAAATGTTAAAGATTTAACATGGCACCTGATGTGCCCTGAGGAGGATTTATAAAAATGTCTAAAACCTATAACCACAGTGAAGTGGAAGCAAAATGGCAGAAGTTCTGGGAGGAAAATCAGACCTTTAAAACAGATGTCTGGGATTTTTCAAAGCCCAAATATTACGTTCTTGATATGTTTCCTTACCCTTCGGGCGTAGGCCTTCATGCAGGTCATCCTGAAGGATATACCGCAACGGATATCATGTCTCGTATGAAGAGGATGCAGGGTTATAACGTGCTCCATCCCATGGGATACGATTCCTTCGGCCTTCCCGCAGAGCAGTATGCCGTTAATACAGGCAATCATCCCGACGGTTTTACCCAGGAGAATATCAAGACCTTTTCAAAGCAGCTTAGGGAACTGGGCTTTGACTATGACTGGTCCAAGATGCTTGCAACCTCTGATCCCAAGTTCTATAAGTGGACACAGTGGATCTTTAAACAGCTTTACAATGATGGTTATGCCAAATATATAGATATGCCCGTTAACTGGTGCGAGGAGCTGGGCACTGTTTTATCCAATGACGAGGTAATTGACGGTAAGTCAGAGCGTGGCGGTTATCCTGTTGTTCGTAAGAATATGAAGCAGTGGGTTATCGACCAGCCTGCCTTTGCCGAGAAGCTCCTTCAGGGACTTGAAGAGATCGACTGGCCCGAATCCACCAAGGATATGCAGAAGCACTGGATTGGAAAATCAGAAGGTGTTGAGGTTGAATTTGAGATTGTGGGCGGTGGCAAGTTTTCGATCTTCACAACCTGTATTGAAACCATTTACGGAATCACATTTATGGTTCTTGCTCCCGATGGACAGCTGGTACAGGACCTTATGCCCCGTATTAAGAACCAGGATGAGGTTAAGGCCTATATCGCAGAGACTCTTAAGAAAAACGACATGGACAGAACCGAGCTTAACAAGGGTAAGACCGGCTGCCGTCTTGAGGGTGTTAAGTGCATAAATCCCGTTAACGGTAAGGAAGCAGAGCTCTTTATCGGTGATTTCGTCCTTGCCAACTACGGAACCGGTGCGGTTATGGCTGTTCCCTCACATGATCAGCGTGACTTTGAGTATGCAGTTGCTCACAATATCCCAATGATCCAGGTTATTGACGGAAGGGATGTTTCCGAATGTGCTTTTGAGAAATATGATTACCTCGGAAAGGGCTGCAGGCTTATCAATTCAGAAGAGTTTACCGGGCTGACAGTTGAGGAAGCCAAGGAAGCCATTACACAGAAGCTCGAAAAAATGGGTGTTGCCAAGAGATGCGTTAACTATCACTTCAGGGAGTGGATCTTTGCCCGCCAGCGTTACTGGGGCGAGCCTGTTCCCATTGTTCACACTGAGGATGGCAATATCCATGTTCTTGATGATGATGAACTTCCCCTTATTCTTCCGGAGCTTAAGGACTATAAGGGCAAGAACGGTCAGGCGCCTCTTGAAAATGCCACAGAGTGGAAGGCTTATGATCATAATGGCATAAAGGGTAAGAGAGAAACCTCTACCATGCCCGGATCTGCCGGATCTTCATGGTATTTCTTAAGATATATCGATCCCGATAATGAGGATGAGTTTGCCAATCAGGAGCTTTTAAAACACTGGATGCCTGTCGACCTTTATATTGGCGGTCCCGAGCATGCGGTAGGCCACTTAATGTATTCAAGGATCTGGAACAGGTTCCTCTATGATAAGGGCCTTGCCCCCACTCCGGAACCCTTTAAAAAACTGGTTCATCAGGGCATGATCTTAGGTGAAAACGGCATTAAGATGGGTAAGCGCTATCCTGAATTCGTTGTTAATCCTTCGGATATCGTAAGAGAGTACGGCGCAGATACCTTAAGATTGTATGAGATGTTCATGGGACCTTTGGAGGTTTCAAAGCCCTGGAGTAAGGATGGGGTCAATGGTGCCTTCAAGTTCATAAACAGAGTATTTAACTTCTTTACAAGAGATGATGTTATTGTAGATGCAACACCTGATCTTGAGAGAGTATATCACCAGACCGTCAAGAAGGTTTCAGGTGATTTTGAGAGACTGGCCTTTAATACCGCAATCAGCCAGATGATGATCTTCATAAATGCCTGCTACAAGGAAGAGAAGATCTCCAGGGAGTATGCTGAAGGCTTTATTAAGATGTTCTCCTGCATATGTCCTCATGTAGGTGAGGAATTATGGCAGACCATCGGCCATACCGATACCCTGGCATATGAAAAATGGCCTGAATATGATGAAGCTAAGACTGTAGATGATACCGTGGAAATCGGTGTTCAGATTTTAGGTAAGACCAAGGGTACCATATCAATACCCAAGGATGCCGATCAGGATACGGCAGTTAACGCCGCTAAGGAAATGCTCGGCAACAGGCTTACCGGCAATATTGTTAAGGTCATCTATGTTCCCGGCAGGATCCTAAACTTTATCTGTAAGTAGGACTGATAATGGTAAACACTGTTTTTATTCTTAATGATCAACTGAAGATTGAGCGATTTTCCAAGGTCTTTAAAAATGATAAAGAGTGTTTCTATGCATTTTTCTCAAATACTGCGGATGCAGTTGAGTATGTTAAGCAAAATCCCGTTGACATTGCCATAATTTCCGTATCCTTGGGACTTATGGATGGAGGAGAGATAGCAGAGCTTATATCGGATGTCAACCCGGCATGCAGGTATATATTTTCATTTTCCGAGATGGATACCGAAGAAGCCGTGGATCTTTTTAATATATATGATTCCTGTCGCCTACTTGAGGACGTAAACTGTGAGCCCGAAAACCTTAAATACCTCATTCAGCTGGGCATTGATTCCATTGCAGGAGAAGAGGCCTTTAAGGAAGCAAACGCGGCTTTTCGTGAAAAAGAGCGTTCCTATAAGAAAAAAATGGCGGAGATGTCATCTCTTTTAAATGCCAGGGTTACCTGCTATTCCGAGATGATAAAGCTCTTATCCGGGGATGTGGTTTGTCTTTTTGACAACCCTGATGATGAATCGCTATTAAAGGTTGTTTCTTTTTTCGAAAAAGAGCTTAATGAATATATCCGCCTGTTTTTAGACAGGCGCATTGACAATGAGGCCCTATATGCATCATTAACGGAAAGGTACAATGCTCCCGATAAGCGCAGACTTTTTTCCGTTAATAAGGGGTTCGAGGTTCAGGATTCGGAAGCTGATACAATGATGCTTTTTACATTGGAGCTTTTGTGCGATGCTTTTTTGAATTTCACTGAGGCTTACAGAGGCAAGGTTGTCATTTCAGAAGAAGAGCTTTTCTACAAGCTTGACGTGCTTTTTGACATACGTGCCGGCCATCCTGATGCCGTATCCTGGGATTATACACTTAAGATTCTGGGTAATATTTTAAAGGCCTTTTCGGCAAAATCAGCAACTGCAAGCAAGGACGGAATCATGCAGTTTCGGCTTTATTTTGATAAGAATTCCCATAAAGAGGAGTTGCAGCAGTAAATGGCGAAGAAAAAGAAAAGACGCCGTATTCCCTTCAAGGAGCTTCCTAAGGAGATAAAAACAAGAAAAATAATCACCTGGATAGTATCCGTGATCGCAGTTGCATCTTTAGGCTATTTCGGATTTTACTGCATGCAGGCAAAAGATACCCAGGAGTCCTATGAGCACTTATCCGACCTTAAGGATACTGATTTTGTTTTGTATAATTCAGCCCATGTTACGGTTGATGATTTGGATACACCGGATATCCTCGAAGATTATGTGACTTTATATAATAACAATAAAAGTCTAATCGGATGGATAAAAATTGACGATACATTAATTGATTACCCTGTAATGCAGTCCCAGAATGAGGATTATTATCTGAATCATAACTTTAATCAGAAGAAGGATAATAACGGATCAATATTCATCGATCCCGACTGCAGCATATGGCCCCGAAGCGAAAATATCATAATCTACGGTCATAATATGAAATCCGGCAAGATGTTCGGACAGCTGAAAAAATATAAAAGCGAAAGCTTTTATCAGAATCATCAGCTGATACAGTTTGATACCCTTTATGAAAAGGGAACCTATCAGATCATGTATGTTTTTAACGAGGTTGTACATGACGAGGTTGAGGTTGCATTTAAGTATTACCAGTTCATAGACTCCAATTCTTTAGAGGAGTTTGAATCAAATATGGCTGATATGGCTGAAAAATCACTATATGATACAGGTGTTACGGCCAAATGGAGTGATGATCTCATAACTCTTTCAACCTGTGACTATACTGAAGGCGCTGAACGTTTTGTTATTGTAGCCAAAAGAATTGATTGATTATTTGTCCCGGGTCTTTAAAAAGGAGAATCCTGATAATGGCAGAAGATAAGGTTAAGCTGGGAGAAGTTAAAGAGCAGAATAAGAGTGTTAAGAAAAAGTCGAAGAAGAGAAAGCTTCGGCTTAAAAAGAGTGTAAGAAGAACTGCGGGAGCTCTTTTACTTACCACATCCCTGATAGTTGCCGCAATCCCGGTTAATGATGTTCAGGCTGATTCTGCCTCCACATCTGCGTCTATCCCCTCTCTTTTTGATATTGTTTTCGGCTCAGGCAACTATACCCTTGGTTCCGACACAGGGAAGCTTTCTTCCTACACTTCCTTTACCAATTCAACTATTGCAAGTTCCCTAAGTGTTAAGGGTACGGCAATAAGTTCATCGATAAATGCGTATTATGCATTCCCTCAGAGCGGTGAAATATCTGTAGGTGATAAGCAGAAGAATGGCAACACCTCTTCACATACCTTTTACCAGATTGATATGGACAACATGGATGATACCAGAAAGCCCGTTGCAATATATGAGCTCATGCGCACTTCTGTTGGGTCAAATGTATCAACGGCACCTGACTGTATCAATAAGTATGTGGGTGGAACCACCAGTGGTCATACCCCTGTATCTCCCGGTACCATAAACCTTGGTAACAATGTATGCTATCAGTCTGCAGCTCCCACTGAGACTAAATATGTTGAGGACAGAGGCAGTGCAACGGATTCTGAAACAGGTGAAACCTATCAGACCTATTATGAGAACAGGCTTACACCTCTTGCAACAGTTAATAATTCCGATGCCAATGCATGTCCCACTGTCATAGAGTTAACAAAGGTTCCCTTTTATATCTATCGTAATGAAACAGTTACGGAAACAGTAAATGTAACTGATGACGATGGTAATATTGTATATGAGGATGACGGAACAACTCCCAAGACCACAACCACTACAACTACCAAAAAGGTTTATGTCACATTTGAAAATGAAGATTCAACGCAGGGTGACACCCGGGAGTATATTTCGGATTATGATGATGGTTCCTACGATACCTGCTACATGTGTGATTCGACCCAGACCATCTATTCAATTGCCGACGAAGCCTTTATGGGTACCGCTAACTTCGAGAACATTGAGATTCCCGGTAATATTGCCTATGTTGGCAATCTTGCCTTCCATGACTGCAGTATCCTGAAGTCTGCTTCCTTTGGACCTAACTGTACCCAGATAGGGTGTCTGGCCTTTGGTAACTGTGATAACTTATCATCTGTTACCTTTGAATCCAACTGTCCCCTTGAGATAATTGGTGACGGTGCCTTTGCCCAGACTGCAATCGCAACGGTCCATCTGCCCAATTCCGTAACACGACTCGGCGACGCGCTTTTCTATGGCTGCGAAAAGCTTAATGATGCCATCAAGAATCTAAATGATGATGAGACCTTTAAGGCCACATCCACAATATTCAATGGTGTTACCAAAAACAGTATGACCTTAGGTAACTACACCTTTGCCAACTGTACTAACTTAACTGACATACACCTGTATGAGAAGATAACGACAATGGGAGATTATACCTTTGCGGGAGATAAGAATCTTCTCCATATTGAAATGCCTTCAAGTTATTCCGCCACCGTTCCTGCCCATACATATCAGGGCTGTGAAAATCTTGAATGGGTAAGGTTTGAGAATAACTATAACGGTGAGCCTACAACAAGATCCTTTGTAACGTCTTCTAACCAGAAAACAGGTGAAACAATAACCGTACCCAACAATTTTGCCATTTGGGGACCTAATCCCAAGGATACCAGTGATATCCACACCTTTGCCGTTAACGAGGGTAATACCTATATGTATGATGTTGACGGTGTAATGAACTATGAGCTGACCCTTAACGGTTATAAGTTCATATTTGACAGTAACGGCGTTATAAAAAAGTGCGAGCCACAGTCAAATGCCACGGCAGACCTGGTGATTCCTGAGACCATAGCAAATGTTGTACCCACAACAATTGAAGCAAGTGCCTTTGCGAATATCAGTATGAACGGATATCCCAAAACACTTAAGATTCCCAGTAACATTACATCAATCGGGGATCAGGCTTTCATGAACTGCGGCAGTATCGCATCCGTTGAGATTGAAACCGCAGGTGTTGCAATCGGTACTGATGCCTTTAGGGATAATTCAAGTCTTAAGACGGTTTCCTTTGCCCAGGTTCCCGGTTCTGCAGGTGAGACCAGCATTGGAGATACCTGTTTTTATAACTGTACATCCCTTGAGGAGATAGACCTTTTGGATGATGACTTTGAAAGCGATTCCTATGACCACGTTATCATAAGTTCCTTAGGCACCGATGCTCTTAAAACCATGGGATCATCACTCATCATTAAGGGGCCCATGCAGCAGGGCTATGCGCCTTATGAATTCGCCATCGCAGGTAATTCGGTTAATTCAAAGACCGATGGCTATATCACCTATGAAACAGGTAATCCCTACAATCTGGTATGTAAGTATAATTATAAGCTGGGTGGAGCTGAGCTTATACGCTATCCGAACGTTACCGATACGGTAGGACAGGAGCTTGTGTCATCAACAACTGTAGAGGGGGCTGAGTCGGAAGAATCAGGTTCGAAAACTACCCAGACCACCACAACAACTGAAACCTACCAGGATGTTACCATTCACGATCTTATGGTCCGGTATGATAACAATGAATCAATTTACAAGATGCAGGCCTGGATATGTGAATATACCCAGAATATGGCCATTCCCTATGGCATTAAGTATATTGATAATGCAACAACAGAGATAAATGCCCTGGATGATAAGATCTATACGATTAAAACCGTTACCACCACAACAAGGACCTATGATACGGACTCAGATGGTAATAAGTATATTTCGAATATAGATGTGTCAAACTCTTATTCCGGGGATTGCGATTCTGATGGCAATATAAACAGGAGTAGTTCTTCCGCAAAGCTTATTGATGATTCATCGTATTTCCCTAATTTAGAATGCGGTCCCAAGACAATAGACGGCTTTAAGGACCTTTATGATCCATGGCTTTACTGGACGGCAGGCTCTGATAGTACTGTTGAGTCCAGAAACTGCACTGCTCTTCACGGAACCCAGTCAATAGAATTCGTAAGCCTTGAATACCTTCCCGATTATGACGGAGAGGGTGCGTTTACAGATAACACAATAATTGAGGTTGTGCAGTTTGATTCCGATATTTCCGACATAGGAACCCTTCCTTTTTATTCAAGTGATGCTAGTGCCTCCCGTATGACTACTGTTAATTTTGCAGGAGATGAGGGAACGGTTGGAACTGAGGATAACCCCAAGTACTGGTGCACCGATGGAATTATCTACAGCAGCATCGGTGAGGATGGCGATACTGTTACAACACTTGAAGAGTGCCTGCCCGGAAGAGGCAATATAGTGGGGAGTGATCAGATAACAAGCGATGAGACTTCATCCATTAACTATATTGCGGAAAGCGCTCTTGAAAACTGCGACTATATCAAGACGGTTGATCTGTCAAAATCGAAAAATCTAAAAAAGATATATGCCAAGGCCTTCTATGATGATGATATGTTATCCGAGGTTGACCTTCCAAGCACAAGACTTTCCATTGCATCAAAGGTATTTGCCACAGAGGACACCAATAATAACTACCTCTTAGTAGACATGCCTGCATCTGAGTACGACATTCGTGATGATGCATTCAATAACAGAACAAATGCCAAGATTACTTCAGCTGATGATTCGGCTGCCAAGGATTATGCGGATGCAATGGGAATTGCATGGGAGAAGAGCTCTGATGCTGCAATACATGTATATTTCAGATGCGGCTATTGCCGTAAGACCATTGATTCAAAGCTTATAACGGGCTCTGTATTAAGTAAGGATGATATACCTGATCTTGAGACAACCGGGCATAGCCATACAGATGCGGGAGTCACCTTCACATCCTGGGATGGATATGATGTTAATGACAGGGATGGCCTTGAAATTAATGATACGCTGACCTGCACCACATACTTTGTTGCCCTGTTTGACGGAGGCTCATCCAGCAGTTCGTCAAGCTCTTCATCATCAACATCAACATCGTCAAGTTCAAACAGTGGAAGCAATACTTCAAGCGGAACATCGAGCAAGAGTTCTTCTTCAAGCTCCTCAAGTTCCTCATCAAGCAGCAGCAGTTCCACCTCGACCTCTGTTTCGCATCCCATTATCTTAAGCGGACAGAACGGTGCACCCAGCCTTGGTGCCGGTGCGACTTCATCCGGCAGCGGCAGTGGTTCAGGATCCTCCGGCTCGGGCAGCACTTCGAAGACAACCGGCGGTCAGGGTAAAACCTCTGTTATCTCCACAGCTGACGGTATATCGGATGTTGGGAAAATGAGCGCCACAGTTAACGGCTCCTCTGATAATTACGTTGTTAAGATAACTCAGACCCAGGAAGCCACTGACTCGGCTCTTGCAGCTCTGCAGGCTGCATTTGGCAATATTGATGCTATCAGATACCTGCCTATTGATATAAGTCTTTACGACTCAACAGGTACCAATAAGATTTCACCCATACCTGATGGAACTTCCATAAGCATCACAATGCCAATCCCCGACGATCTTGCTATTTACGGCGGTAATGCCAAGGTTGCAAGTACTGTCGGAGGAACACTTGAAAAGATCCAGCCCAGATTTACCATGATCAATTCGGTGCCCTGCATGACATATACGGTAACTCACTTATCACCCTATGTTGTGTATGTTGACACGGCTAATCTTACCGAATCCGGCATTGCCGACAGTACACCGAAAACAGCAGATCCTATCCATCCCAAGTGGTTCTTATGCATAGGTCTTGCTGCAGTGGCAGTGCTTTTATTCCTTAAGAAGGACCCTGAGGAATACATGAAAAAGGTTAAACAGGCATAGCCAAACGCTTTATAAATGGGGCGCTGCAATAATAATTTATTGTAACGCCCCAGTTTGATAATTTTGGAGTTTTAATGGGAAAGATCATTAGAAGATGCATTGCCGTTCTGCTATGTGTCACCGCAACAATTCTGATACTGATTCCATCAAATGACGCACAGGCAACCACCACAAAGGGGGATTTTGAGCTTGATGGGTCTACTCTTGTTTCATATCTGGGCTCCGATACTGAGGTTACGCTCCCAAATACGATAACAGCAATAGGTAATGATGCTTTTTCCGGAAATGAAGCGCTGTATAAGGTCGTTATTCCCGATTCAGTTAAAACCATAGGTCCTTCGGCCTTTGAAAACTGTACAAATCTTACAAAGGTCTCTATTGGAAGTTCTGTAAAATCAATAGGGTCTGCGGCTTTTTCAGGCTGTAAGTTCTTACAAAGTATTAATATCCCTGCTAAATGCGATTCTTTAGGCTCAGGTGTTTTTGCCGGCTGTTCCTCTCTTTCATCAGTATCAATTGATTCAGACAACAGAAGCTATGTTTGCGCAGACGGAGTTATATATAAAAGGGATGGCTCAGAGCTTGTTCAGTATCTTGCAGGAAGAGCCTCAAGTACCTATAGTATGCCGTCTACAGTAAGCACCATAGGTGAGTATGCCTTTTGGGGAGCGGAATCCTTAACAAATGCAACTGTTGCAAAGGGTATTAAGGAGATTCCGGAATATGCTTTTTCAAACTGTGCCTCCTTAAGTAAGGTTACCCTGCCAAGCTCTGTTGAATCATTAATGGCATATTCCTTTGAAAACTGTCCGAACCTTACCTCTATTTCAATTCCCGATTCCGTGGGATACATAGATGAAAAAGCATTTTATCTGACAAATGGTGCCAAAATTGAACTTACTGATTCTGATGGTAATGTATCTGAATCCGTAGCTGTTTCAGATGTTGCGGATGCGGCGGGGCAGGAATCCGTCGAAGGCAGTGATAATTCATCTTCTGAAGATCAGCATGCGGAAGCAGATCCGTCAGAGCCAAAGCAAGTGGATAATCCAAATGCCCAGGACAGACCTGATGGTTACACCCCTTCCCTTAGCGGTTCATCAAACTGGGTTGATATAATTAATGACAGGGACTTTGCCAATAATAAAGCCCAGAACGAGCTTGGATCCGGCATGCTTGTAGGTGGCAATGCCATGTTTTTAATGTCCCAGGATCAGCCTGTAAGGGGCTATGATCTTGAGGATGCGGAAGCAGAGGATTCCTTATCCGAATCCGGCGGCAATACTTCCTCTAAAAACGATATTTTTGATATTATCGATGGCACCCTTGCCAACTACAACGGAAGTGATGAAAATGTTTCCATCCCGGATAATGTTGATACCATTGGACAGCGTGCCTTTTATAAAAATGAAAACATTAAAAACGTGGAAATACCCTCTACTGTCAGTAAAATAGATGATTTTGCCTTCAGTAGAAGTGCACTTACGGATGTATCCATTCCGGACAGTGTTGTGGCAATAGGTTATGCTGCGTTTTATCACTGTGAGGATCTTGAAAATGTTAACATTCCCTCAAGTGTTGAAT
>R03__coassemble_308_pt1 | contig 29756 bp, 25 predicted proteins | sample R03__metabat2_high_PE_019 | metagenome-assembled genome bin R03
GGCATCCATGCCTCGGTTTCGGCGTCTCGGAACCATCCGGGTTCCTCGTCCCTGATGTTGAGCAGATTTTTGATTTTCTAGCACTCCTCCACATGACGCTCAAATAAAATATATGCTTTCGATCCGGCAGCATGAAAGGATTTACATGAGCAAAAGAGACATAATAGAAGAGAAAACAGAGCAGCTCCTCATTCCGATCCTTGTGAAGAAAGGTTTCGAGCTTTGGGATGTTGAGTATGTTAAGGAAGGACCTGACATGTACCTTCGTGCCTACATCGACAAGGAAGGCGGCATCAACATTGATGACTGCGTTGATGTATCCCATGAGCTTTCAGATGCACTGGATGCGGATGATTTTATCGAAGATGCGTACATACTTGAGGTTTCAAGTCCGGGACTGGGTCGGCAGCTTAAGAAGGATAAGGAATTTGAAAAAAGCCTTGGCCGAGAGGTTGACATAAAATTCTATAAGCCCATGGACGGCACCAAGGAACTGACCGGAATTCTTAAGGCGTATGATAAGGAATCACTTACCGTGGAGATTGAGGGAGAAGAGAAAGCCCTAAACCGCGCCGATATAGCCAAAGTCAACCTGAGCATAGATTTCTAAATTATGTAAACTATATTTTTCATATAGATCAATGTTATCAAATTAAGGAGAGAATAGACATGAACACAGAATTACTTGAAGCATTAGACCTGCTTGAGAAGGAAAAGGACATTCCCAAGGAGACCATGTTTGAGGCGATTGAAAAGTCACTGCTGACAGCCTGCGCACAGCACTTCGGCAAGGCTGACAACATGAAGGTCGCAATCGACAGAGAGACAGGCGATTTCAGGGTATGGGCTGAGAAAACAGTTGCCATGCATCCCGAAGACGATGTTCTTGAGATCAGCAAGGAGGAGGCTAAAAAGTCAAATCCTTCCGTTAAGGCCGGAGACATTGTGGAGGTTGAGATCCAGTCAAAGGAATTCGGACGTATTGCGACTCAGAATGCCAAGAACGTGATCCTGCAGAAGATCCGCGAGGAAGAGAGAAACGTCCTTGTAAAGGCCTTCCAGGGCAAGGAAAGAGATGTTGTTACAGGTATAGTTCAGCGTTATATAGGTAAAAATATATCAATCGATTTAGGCAAGGCTGAGGGCTTCTTGCCTGAATCAGAGCAGATCAAGACAGAAACCTTAAGACCTAATGAGAGAGTTAAGGTTTATGTTGTTGAGGTCAAGGAAAATAACCGCGGACCCCGTATTTCCGTATCACGTACTCATCCTGAACTGGTTCGTCGCCTGTTCGAGGCCGAGGTTACGGAGATCCGTGACGGTTCCGTTGAGATAAAGGCGATTGCCCGTGAGGCAGGATCAAGAACCAAGATGGCGGTTTGGTCAAACAATCCCGACATCGATCCCGTTGGCGCATGTGTCGGCATGAACGGTTCACGTGTTAATGCGGTTGTAGATGAGTTAAAGGGTGAGAAGATCGATATCATCAACTGGGACGACAACCCGGGTGTTCTTATTGAGAATGCATTATCACCTGCAAGAGTTGATTTTGTATTTGCTGATGGCGAAGAGAGAACAGCCAAGGTGGTTGTTCCGGATAATCAGTTATCACTTGCAATCGGCAAGGAAGGTCAGAACGCACGTCTGGCTGCAAGACTTACAAACTTTAAGATCGATATCAAGTCAGCAACCCAGGCACAGGATACACCGGGCTTCAGATTAGAGGACTACTATGACGAAGAGGGTGAGTACGAAGACGAAGAATATTATGAAGGAACTGAAGAAGCCTATGATGAGACTTCCGAGGATGCAGCTGAGTAAAGGAGCTTAATGGTGAAGCAGGATGCCGTATTCGGACTGCTGGGATTATCCCAAAGGGCCGGCAAGGTAACAAGCGGTGAATTTTCCGTGGACTCATCGGTCCGGGATGGAAAATCATACCTTGTGATTCTGGCAGGAGATACCTCAGACAGGTCCAAAAAGCAGTTTAAGGATATGTGTGAACATTTTAAGGTTCCCTACAGGGAGTATTCCGATAAGGAAACCTTAGGGCACGCAATCGGCAAGGAATTTCGTGCTTCGCTGTCAGTTAACGACGAAGGCTTGGCCAGACAGATCATCAGTAAAATCGACGGAGGTAGCAATTAATGGCGAAAATCAAAGTACATGAATTAGCAAAGGAAATAGATTTGACCAGCAAGGATGTCATTGCGGCATTGAATGAGCTGGGAATAGAAGGCAAAACTGCTTCTTCGGGCCTTGAAGAAGACCAGGCGGAGGCTGTAAAGAAAAAACTTGCAAGGAAGGGAGCGCAGCCGGCAGCGACAAAAGCAGAACCGGCTAAGACCGAGGCACCCAAGGCTGAAACAGCAGCCCCCAAGGCAGAAACAGCAGCCCCCAAGGCAGAAACAGCAGCACCTAAGGCAGCTCCTGCAAAATCACAGCAGGCACCTGCAGGCGATGCTCCCAAAAAGAAGAAGCCCATTATCATCGTTGGCGGTAAAAAGGCTCCCGGACAGGGTCAGCGTCCCCAGGGTCAGCGCCCTCAGGGCCAGGGCCAGCGTCCCGGATCTCCTTCAGGACGTCCCCAGCAGGGCATAATCAGACCTTCGGTCCCCACAACAGCAGAGAGGCAGGCACGCTATGCAGAAAACAACCCTCAGGAAAAAATCCCCAGTGTCAGTGCACAGGTTCATAAGGAAAACAGAGAACAGCCTGTTAAGGACAATAAAGAAGTCGTACAAGCTGTTGACACTTCTGCTGGGAATAGTGGCAATAGGCCTGAGAGTAGCAGAGGAACTGCTGGATCGGAAACAAGGGTAGACAACCGCACTGCAGTAACGGAGAGAAGAGATCGTCCCATGCGTGACGGACAGGTCAGAAATGACGGACCAAGGCGGGATAACAGGGACGGAAGACCTAACAGAGATAATCAGGGCAGGGGAGATTTCAGGGGTCAGAGAAGCGATGGACAAAATCGCGGTGGCCAGAACGGAAACAGATCTGACAGACCCTCACGCCCGGGCCAGGGTGGTTTTAATAAATCCGGAGTTATCATTAACCAGTCAAAGAACTATAACCCCGGTGCATCAACAGCACCTGCGGATAACAGGAAAAACGATAACCGCAGAAGGAATGACAAGAAAAAGGACGATCGTTTCGATAATGAGGATGGCTTCAGAGGCGGTAAGCCCGTAAAGGGTTCAAAGCCGGGTAAGTTTGAGAAACCTCAGAAGAAGGAAGAGGTTGTTGAAGAGAAGATCAAGGTTATCACACTTCCTGAGATGATCACCATCAAGGATCTTGCCGATAAGATGAAGATCCCTTCAGCCCAGATCATCAAAAAGCTTTTCCTCCAGGGCCAGGTTGTTACGGTTAATGAGGAGATTTCCTATGAGCAGGCCGAAGAGATTGCAGTTGAGTATGAAATCCTCTGCGAGAAGGAAGTTGTTGTAGATGTAATCGAGGAGCTTTTAAAGGAAGAGGAAGAGGATGAGTCCAAGATGACAACACGTCCTCCTGTAGTCTGCGTAATGGGTCATGTTGACCATGGTAAGACTTCGCTCCTTGATGCCATTAGAAACACCAAGGTTATAGATAAGGAAGCAGGCGGTATCACACAGCATATCGGTGCTTATGTGGTTAACATAAATGGACAGGATATTACTTTCCTTGATACCCCCGGACATGAGGCATTTACCGCAATGCGTATGCGCGGTGCCCAGTCAACTGATATTGCAATCCTTGTTGTTGCTGCGGATGACGGAGTTATGCCCCAGACAATCGAGGCAATCAATCATGCCAAGGCAGCAGGGGTTGAGGTAATTGTTGCAGTCAATAAGATCGATAAGCCCTCAGCCAATATTGACAGGGTTAAGCAGGAACTTTCCGAGTATGAGTTAATCCCCGAGGACTGGGGCGGATCCACCGTATTTGCGCCTGTATCGGCAAAAACCGGTGAAGGTGTTGAGGAACTCCTTGAGATGATACTCCTTACAGCAGAGGTGCTGGAACTTAAGGCCGATTCAAAGCGTAAGGCAAGAGGTATTGTGGTAGAGGCTCAGCTTGATAAAGGACGTGGCCCTGTTGCAACAGTACTGGTTCAGAAGGGTACCTTAAAGGTGGGCGATTTTATCGCCGCAGGCGCATGCCATGGTAAGGTAAGAGCCATGATCGATGATAACGGACGCAGAGTTAAGGAGGCCGGACCTTCCAAGCCTGTTGAGATATTAGGTCTTGATGATGTCCCCGGCGCAGGCGAGATTTTTGTGGCCCTTGATTCCGATAAGGATGCCAAGAACTTTGCAGATACCTTCATTGCCCAGAACAAGCAGAAGCTCCTTGCCGACACCAAGGCAAAGATGTCTCTTGATCAGCTGTTCTCACAGATCGAGGCAGGTAATCTTAAGGAGCTTAACCTTATCATCAAGGCAGACGTTCAGGGCTCTGTTGAAGCTGTCAAGGAGTCACTTGTTAAGCTCTCAAATGAGGAGGTTGTGGTAAAAGTCATCCATTCAGGTGTTGGTGCCATCAATGAGTCCGATGTTATACTTGCATCCGCTTCAAATGCCATCATCATCGGCTTTAACGTACGTCCTGACGCAACAGCCAAGGCAACTGCCGAGACTGAAGGCGTGGACGTGAGGTTATATGATGTAATTTATAAGGCTATAGAAGATGTTGAAGCTGCCATGAAGGGTATGCTGGATCCTATTTTCGAGGAGAAGATCATCGGTCATGTTGAGATCAGACAGATCTTTAAGGCCAGCGGCATTGGTAACATTGCAGGTTCTTATGTCCTTGACGGTATGGTCCAGAGAGGATGCCTGGTACGTATCACCCGCGCAGGTGAACTTATCCATGAGGGCAAGCTTGCTTCACTTAAGAGATTTAAGGATGATGCCAAGGAAGTAAAGTCGGGCTTTGAGTGCGGACTCGTATTCGAGGACTGGGGTGACTTTGAAGAACTGGATATTGTTGAGGCCTACATCATGGTAGAGGTACCCAGAACATGAGAAAAAACAGCGTTAAAAATACAAGGATCAATTCCGAGGTGATGAAGGAGCTGGCAAACCTTATCCGCTCCGACATTAAGGACCCCCGGATTGCCCCTATGACCTGTGTGACGGATGTTGAGGTTGCACCGGATCTTAAGACCTGTAAGGTCTGGATCAGTGTGCTGGGAGGCGATGAGGCCAGAAGCGAAACACTTAAGGGCCTGCGTTCAGCTGAGGGCTATTTGCGCCGTCAGCTTGCCAAAAACCTTAACCTTCGAAACACCCCTGAGCTTACCTTCATATCCGATGCTTCCACGGAATACGGCATGAAGATGTCGGCAATGATAGATGAGGTCATGGCTCAGATCCCCGACAGAGGAGAGGAAGAAGAGACAGAGTAGGGTCAAAGGCTTTTATAATAAGGGAGATGAATAATATGGATTTCCTTAAGGAGATCGGTAATGCAAAACGAGTTGCGATCGCAGGACACATACGCCCGGATGGGGATGCGGTGTCTTCCTGCCTTGCAACAAGAAATTATATAATAAACGCTATACCCGGCGTTTCGGTAACGGTCTATTTAAGCACTATGCCCACTATATTTTCATATATGAAGGGCTATGCTGAGGTGGATGAGGAGTACAAGCCCACTGAACCCTATGACGTTTTCATATCTTTGGACTGCGCCGATAAAACGAGACTTGACAGGGCACTTCCCTTCTTTGAGAGTGCCAAAAAGACAATATGTGTTGACCATCATGAGTCAAACCTCGGCTTTGCGGATGTGTGCGAGATAAGGCCCCATGCATCCTCTACATGCGAGGTGCTGTATGACCTTTTTTCCCAAAAGGCTGAGTTTATCGATGACGAGGTTGCGATGGATCTTTATACCGGAATTGTACATGATTCCGGCGTGTTCCAGTACTCTAACATGAGCCGCCATTCCTTTGAGATTGTGGGCGCTTTGACAGAGTATGATTTTGACGGACCGGACATAATCCAGAAGACCTTCTATGAGAAGACCTATGCGCAAAATCAGATATTGGGACGTGTTCTTTTGGAAAGCGTCCAGTTCATGGACAAAAAGTGCATTTTCTCAGTAGTTGACAAGAAAACCATGGAATTCTACCAGGTTCTTCCGAAACATTTTGAGGGAATAGTCAATCAGCTGCAGAAGACCAGGGGAACGGAAGTGGCAATCTTTATGTATGAACTTTATCCCCAGCAGTACAAGGTCAGCATGAGATCAAACGGTAAGGTTAACGTGGCCAAGGTCGCAACCGTATTCGGTGGCGGCGGACATGACAGGGCTGCGGGAGTTGAAATGAACGGAACAGTTCATGACATTATAAATGCCCTTTCCGAGAGAATAGAAGCACAGCTTAAGGATTTGGAAAAAGAGGGCTGATGGACGGCATACTGAACATTTACAAGGAGCAGGACTTTACCTCAAATGATGTGGTGGCGAAGCTCCGTGGCATATGCCACATGAAAAAGATCGGCCATACGGGAACACTGGACCCTAACGCAACAGGAGTTTTACCGGTGTGCCTTGGATCTGCCACAAAGCTCTGCGATATACTTTCAGACCATGATAAGGTATACGAGACAGTGCTCCTTCTTGGAAAATCAAGTGATACCCAGGATATATGGGGAGAGATAACAAAAGAGGCAGAGGTTTCATGCGATGAAACCGAAGTTTTAGACGCGATAAACAGTTTTATCGGTGACTATGAGCAGCTTCCGCCCATGTATTCCGCCAAAAAGATAAACGGAGAAAAGCTCTATGATCTGGCCCGCCGGGGAATTACGGTGGAACGAAAAACAACACATGTTATCATATATGATATAGATATTTTGTCCGTAAATCTGCCCAGGATACGCATGCGGGTCCATTGCGGAAAGGGAACCTATATAAGGACTCTTTGCAACGATATAGGAGATAAGCTTGGCTGCGGTGGTCTGATGGAGGAACTTACAAGGCTTAGGGTAGGAGAGTTTAGGCTTGATGATGCAATAACCTTAAGTCAGGCAGAAGAACTTATGAAATCAGGCACCCTGGAGGATAGGCTAAAATCCGTTGACAGCGTGTTCTCTGATCTGCCCCGGGTGATTTTGCCGAAGGAGATGGATAAGCTCGTCCATAACGGAAATCCCCTGAAGCCGGGAAGCTGCGGTATTGAGACTAAAAAAGAAAATAATAACGAGATTGGAAAAGAAGATCTTGATTCGGTAGACATAAATAATAATTATGTTAATCAAAAATACAGAATCTATGATTCAAATGAAAAATTCATGGGCATTTATGAATATAACGATATGAAGAAAATGCTCATGCCCTGGAAGATGTTCCCGGGAAGCTGAAACGGTTGTATGCCAACCGGTATCGCACTGAGAACATTTTCGCAATAAAACACATTTTTTGATAACTTAATTAATTTAATTAAGCTATTGCGGTTTGGTAAACAAATTTTATGCAGATAATCAGCGGAACCCTTGATTTTCAACTGAATAATAAAACAGTGGTGGCACTTGGCAAGTTTGACGGTGTGCACAAGGGTCATAAGCTGATCCTTGATAAGCTGTGGGAGTATCACAACAAATACTACCATACCGCCGTTATAACCTTTGATATGACGCCGCTTGAGACTCTTACGGGAACAAGGCAGGAGCTTCTGTCGACACAGAGGGAGAAGGAGATCATGATGGCCTCCGCAGGTGTTGACACTATGGTTGTGCTTCCCTTCAGTAAGGAAGTTGCGGCAATGGAGCCTGAGACATTTATCAAGGACATCCTGGTGGAAAAAATGAATATGTGTGCCATTGTTGTAGGTGAGGACTGTACCTTTGGGCACAAGGCTCAGGGAAACGTTGCACTTCTTGAGAAACTTTCCGAAGAATACGGATATGATGTAATAGCTTTCGAAAAAATATCACACAACGGACACATTATTTCGTCAACATATATAAGAGAACTTGTAAAGGAAGGCCGCATGGCGGAGGTCAGGGAAATGTCCCGCCAGCCCTATTTTGTATACGGTAATGTGGGAGACGAGGGCGGCCTGTCCCAGAAGTTCGGACTTCCCTACTGTATCATGCGCATTCCCGAAGGGAAAGTCATTCCTCCCGGAGGCTTATATTACTCAAAAGCCATGAAAGATGATGTTTTTTACCCCGCACTCAGCTTTGTTTCACCCGGAAGACGGTTAATTGGTACATATTTATTTGAAGCAGACAGAAATTTGGGGTATGATAATATATCGGTGGGACTTTTTGATTTTATCAGGGAGCCTCTGCCGTCTGTAGATCCCTTTCACCTGAACGAAAAAGAACTGCGTGATCGCTTTAAGAGCGAGATAGTGGCAGCTCTTAAGTGGCATAAAGAAAACTTATATATACCGGAGGACGTATGTTAACACAGATCATTATCCCTTTGGCAGGAGGATTAGGCCTCTTCCTGTATGGTATGCACATGATGAGCGAGGGCATTGAAAAGGCCGCAGGTGCCAAGCTCCGTTCCATTCTTGAATTCTTTACGAAAAACACTTTTTCGGGTCTGATCGTAGGTCTGATATTTACAGCGATCATCCAGTCATCCTCAGCCGCTACGGTTATGGTGGTTTCCTTTGTTAACTCGGGAATCATGAACCTGTATCAGGCAATCGGCGTTATCTTCGGTGCCAATATCGGTACCACGGTAACTTCACAGCTTGTTTCCTTTGAATTATCCGCATATGCTCCCTTCTTTGTTTTAGCCGGCGTTGTAATGATGCTGTTTGGCAAGAAAGTGGGAGTTCAGAAGATCGGTGAGATACTGGCCGGCTTCGGCATTCTCTTTATGGGTATCTCCAATATGTCTTCCGCAATGGGATCTGTAAAGGAAATGCCTGAAATACTGGCGGTATTCGCACTTATCAAAAATCCTCTGGCCGCGCTTATCGTGGGACTTCTCATAACGGCGGTTGTTCAGAGCTCATCCGTTACCGTATCGATCATACTTCTGATGGCCAATCAGGGGCTGCTGGACTTAAATACCTGTCTTTACTTTGTTCAGGGCTGTAACCTAGGCGCTTGCACTTCAGCACTTCTTACCTCTTTAAGCGGTAATAAGGATGCCAAGAGAGCTGCCCTTATACATCTGTTATTCAATGTATTCGGTGTTGCACTTGCATGCATCTTCTTCCTGTTCGCAGGTGACTGGTTTATTAACTGGCTCCTTCCCTTATCAGGAGGCAGCAAGGGACGTTTCGTTGCTAACATGCATACAATTGTAAGAGTTGCCCAGGTTATCGTGCTATTCCCCTTCACAGGCCTTATTGTTAAGCTTACCCATGTGCTTGTACGTGGTGAGGATAAAAAGATTGGTTACCGAGAAAACTTCCAGCTTAAGTATATTGGCGGCAAGAATGTATTCTCTCCCGCAACTGCGGTTATTGACGTAACAAAAGAACTTGAGAGAATGGCTACTCTTGCATCGGAGAATATCAACCGCGCAATGAACGCTCTTATCACTCTTGATGAGGAGGATATAGAAGAGGTTTACAAGGTTGAGGAGAACATCAATTACTTGAACCACGAGATAACGAACTACCTGGTTAAGATCTCACAGACCAATCTACCAGTTGAAGATGCCAAGATGATCGGCGGTCTCTTCCATGTGGTAAACGATATTGAACGTATCGGCGACCATGCCGAAAACGTGGCTGACGCGGCCAAGACCAGGAAGGAGAAGAACTTAAGCTTCTCCAAGGAAGCCCAGAGGGAAATGGGCGAGATCCTTGAAATGGTCAATACCCTTATCCGGTACTCAATTGAAATGTTCAAGACCAACTCCGAGGAGCATCTTGAGGATATATTAAAGCTCGAGGATTCCGTAGATAATAAGGAGCGGAAGTATCAGCAAAATCATGTGGACCGTTTAACTCGCAACGAATGCGATGCAGAGACAGGAATGCTGTTCTCGGATATCATTTCGGGCCTTGAGAGAGTTGCGGACCATGCAACCAATATAGCTTTCGCGGTGTACAAGTCGGATCCGGATCATGATGTGAAGGATTGAGATGTTGTAATTGACGAGTGTACCATTATATGATATAATCTCGAATGTTGTGGACCGATGCGCAGGTGACGGACTTCCGACCCAGCCTTCGTATACGGGATTTAGCCCGAAAGGGTATTTAGTTTACAGGAGGAAACAAAATGATTTCAAAAGAGAAGAAGACAGCGATCATGAAGGAGTATGCACGTACAGAGGGTGATACAGGTTCACCTGAGGTACAGGTAGCAGTCCTTACAGCACGTATTGCAGAGCTTACAGAGCATCTTAAGTCCAACCCCAATGATCATCATTCAGCAAGAGGTATGTACAAGATGATCGGTCAGAGAAGAGGACTTCTTGACTACCTTAAGAAGGTTGATATTGAGAGATATCGTGCACTTATCGAGAAGCTCGGTATCAGAAGATAATATTGAGAATTCAGGGCGGAAAACCTTCCGCCCTTGTTTTCTATAAAGGGGTATGCATTTAGGCCCCCAAAACATTTTTAATTTATTGTCATTTTGGCTTGCAGGATTCCGAGACCACTGAAGACCTCGTAAAAGAGAATGGGTGATTTTGCGGAGCGTTCAGTAGTTTCGGCGAAGCTGTAAGCCAAAGAAAATCCATGTACGAAAGGAGAAAAATATGTACAAAAGTTTTTCAATGGAACTTGGCGGACGTACACTTACAGTTGATGTAGGACGTGTTGCAAAGCAGGCCAATGGTGCAGCTTTAATGCATTACGGTGACACTACTGTATTATGTACAGCAACAGCTTCTGAAAAGCCCCGTGAAGGTATCGATTTCTTCCCTCTTTCAGTTGAGTTCGAAGAGAAGATGTATTCTGTAGGAAAGATGCCCGGTGGTTTCAACAAGAGAGAGGGTAAGGCTTCCGAGAACGCAGTATTAACAGCCCGCGTTATCGACAGACCTATGCGTCCTCTTTTCCCTAAGGATTACAGAAATGACTGTACCCTTAATAACCTTGTATTATCAGTTGATCCTGAATGCCGTCCTGAACTTGTGGCTATGCTGGGTTCGGCAATCGCAACATCTATTTCGGACATTCCTTTCTGCGGACCCTGCGCAACAACACAGATCGGTATGATAAACGGTGAGTTCATCGTTAACCCTTCACAGGAGCAGTGGGCAACAGGCGACCTCAAGCTTACAGTCGCATCAACAGCCGAGAAGGTTATCATGATCGAGGCAGGAGCCAACGAGATCCCCGAAGCTAAGATGATCGAGGCTATCTACAAGGCTCATGAGGTTAACCAGACGATCATCGAGTTCATCAACAAGATGGTTGCTGAGGTTGGCAAGCCTAAGCATGAATACACAAGCTGCGCTATTCCTGAGGAAATGTTTGCAGCAATGAAGGAGATCACACCTCCCGAAGAAATGGAGAAGGCTGTATTTACCGATGAGAAGCAGGTTCGTGAGGAAAATATCCGCCAGATCCGTGAGAAGATGGAAGAGGCATTTGCAGACAACGAGGAGTATCTTGCAATCCTCGGCGAAGCTTTATATCAGTATCAGAAGAAGACTGTTCGTAAGATGATATTAAAGGATCACAAGCGTCCCGATGGTCGTGAGATCACACAGATAAGACCTTTATCAGCTGAGGTTGATCTTATACCCAGAGTTCATGGTTCTGCAATGTTTACACGTGGACAGACTCAGATCTGCGATATCACAACACTTGCACCTCTTGCTGAGATGCAGAAGGTTGACGGACTTGATGACAACGTAACAAAGAAGCGTTACATCCATCATTATAACTTCCCTTCATACTCTGTAGGTGAGACAAAGCCTTCAAGAGGACCGGGAAGAAGAGAAATAGGCCATGGTGCACTTGCAGAGAGAGCACTGCTTCCTGTTCTTCCTTCAGAGGAGGAATTCCCTTACTCAATCCGCTGCGTATCAGAAACCTTTGAGTCAAACGGATCAACATCAATGGCTTCAACCTGTGCATCCTGTATGTCACTTATGGCTGCCGGCGTTCCCATCAAGAAGATGGTTGCAGGTATCTCATGTGGACTTGTAACAGGTGAGACAGATGATGATTTCGTTCTTCTTACGGATATCCAGGGCCTTGAGGACTTCTTCGGAGATATGGACTTTAAGGTAACGGGTACAACAGACGGTATCACAGCTATTCAGATGGATATTAAGATCCACGGCCTTACAAGACCTATCGTTGAGGGCGCTATTGCAAGATGTCGTGAAGCAAGACTTTACATCATGGACAACTGCATGAAGCCTGCTATTTCAGAGCCCAGACCTACAGTTAATGAGTATGCTCCCAAGATTGAGCAGATTCAGATCAACCCCGACAAGATCGGTGATGTGGTTGGTAAGTCAGGTAAGACAATCAATGCAATCATTGATGCTACAGGGGTTAAGATTGATATTACAGATGATGGTGCCGTATCCGTATGCGGTACTGATAAGGACATGATTGCTAAGGCAATAGACATGATCAATATCATCGTAACTGACTTTGAGGCAGGCCAGATCTTTACAGGTAAGGTTGTTTCGATCAAGGAGTTCGGTGCATTTATCGAGTTTGCTCCCGGCAAGGAGGGAATGGTTCACATTTCCAAGATCGCCAAGGAAAGAATCAACCATGTTGAGGATGTGCTTACACTTGGCGATATAGTAACAGTTAAGTGCCTCGGCAAGGATAAGATGGGCAGAATATCATTCTCCATAAAGGATGTCTAAAATATAAAGCCATCTTAAAGCTGAGATTTAATAACACCTCGTATTTTTAAAATACGGGGTGTTTTTTTGCCCTTTCCTAATTTTGTGAAATACAATATCATGTAATTTTATTTGATTGAAATATTGGTACGCATGATATTTTATTTTTATGTGAATAGGTGGATAATTTCTGTGGATAACGGTTTCACGCACGTTTCACGAGTTATCCACAGTTATTTAATAAATTAAAGGAAAATTTAATTTAATTCAAACCGCTTGATATTTCTTTGAAAAACCCAGTATTTATGCGGGTTTGAAGCATTGCTACATAAAAATAACAGAGTAAAATCGAACGAATTTTTGAATGGTAGACATAAAAAGTGGATAAACTTTACATAAAATGTGACTTTCAGAATTATGGAAGAAATACGGTGAATTGTCTGAAAATATCAAGTGATGGGTTGACTGTACATTTCCGGCTGAGTTTATGGTACAATATTAAGGTTGCTTTGAAAGGAGGAACATTATGGCAAAAAGAGTGATTTTGATAGTTATGGACAGCTTCGGGATAGGTTACGAGCCGGATGCTGCTGATTTTGGCGATGTTGGTGCCAATACATTGAAAAGCTGTACAAGCAGTGAGTATTACAGATCCCCAAATCTGGCAAAACTGGGGCTTTTGTCGATTGACGGTATTGAGACTGCAAGGGATATTCCGGAGCTTAAGATAAGTCCAACCGGAACCTATGCAAGACTTCAGGAAGCTTCAAAGGGTAAGGATACAACAATAGGTCATTGGGAAATATCCGGTATTATTTCGGAAAAACCGCTGCCCACATATCCAAACGGATTCCCCAGGGAGGTTATTGAAGAATTTGAGAAGGCCACAGGCAGGGGAGTTCTCTGCAATAAGCCATATTCGGGAACTGATGTAATAAGAGACTACGGCGATGAACACGTAAAAACAGGAGACCTCATAGTCTACACTTCGGCTGATTCCGTATTTCAGATAGCTGCACATGAGGATGTTGTGCCGGTTGAGGAACTGTATAAGATATGCGGAATCGCAAGGTCCGGTCTTGTGGGAGAACATGGCGTGGGAAGAGTTATTGCACGCCCTTTTATAGGAACAAGCGGCAATTACACAAGGACCCCCAGAAGACATGATTTTTCCCTCCTGCCGCCTGCTGACACAATGCTGGATAATCTGAAGGATGCCAGAAAGGATGTTATTGGAATCGGCAAGATAAGGGATATATTTGCCGGAGCCGGAATCACCGAATATACCTACACCCAGGGCAATGAGGACGGAATAAACAAAACCCTTGAGTATATGGATAAGGATTTCGACGGACTGCTGTTTGTGAACCTTGTTGACTACGATATGCTTTATGGACATCGCAACGACATTGACGGCTATGCCAAGGCGGTTGCGTATTTTGATGACAGGCTTCCGGAAATTCTGGATAAGCTCAGGGAGGATGACATCCTGATGATCACTGCAGACCATGGCTGCGATCCGGGGTATACCTGCTCGACAGATCATTCAAGAGAATATATTCCTTTTATGGCAACGGGAAAGCATTTGAAACCCGGTAACATGGGAACAAGGCATACCTTCTCGGATATAGGCTCATCCGTTATTAAATATCTGGGAGTTGAGGGGAATATTAAGGGAGAAAACTTCCTTGAGTTCATCTAGTCCGTTTTATGACCCACCTGCCGTGATATATTGGATTTTACAAAACCACAATTTATAGTGGCTGCTGAATTTGATAACACAACAAATCATGCTCTAAAACGACTTTTGACCGAAATGGTCGACACTAAATGCGCATTTTGCACAAAATAAATAAATAACCGTTGGTGTTATTTTATGATTTCAAAACGGTGAAAAATAGGAGAAATTGGAGAAATATTATGTCAACCTACCAAAAAGAAATTGAAAAAAGAAGGACATTTGCCATCATATCCCATCCTGATGCGGGTAAGACAACCTTGACTGAAAAATTTCTGCTGTATGGCGGAGCCATTAATCTGGCCGGCTCTGTTAAGGGAAAGGCAACAGCCAGACATGCGGTATCAGACTGGATGGAGATAGAAAAGGAGAGAGGTATCTCGGTTACTTCCTCAGTCCTGCAATTTAATTACGGTGGTTATTGTATTAATATCCTTGATACTCCGGGCCATCAGGATTTCTCCGAGGATACCTACCGTACTCTTATGGCTGCCGACTCTGCGGTTATGGTCATTGATGCAGCCAAGGGTGTGGAGCCTCAGACCCGTAAGCTTTTCAAGGTATGCGCAATGAGGGGCATTCCCATTTTCACATTTATGAATAAGCTGGACCGTGATGCCCAGGATCCCTTTTCCTTATTGGATGAGATTGAGAACGAGCTGGGCATTCCCACATGCCCCATGAACTGGCCTATCGGCTCGGGCAAGAACTTTAAGGGCGTATATGACAGGGAGAGAAGATGCGCGGTCCTGTTTTCAGATACCCAGAAGGGAACAAAGGAAGGCGTCTCCGAGGAGATACCCATTGATGATGAGGCACGTCTTAAGGCCTCCCTTGGAGATACAGCCTATGCGCAGCTTATGGATGATTTAGAGCTTTTAGACGGAGCCGGTTCTGAATTTGAGCAGGAATCCGTTAACGCCGGACAGCTTTCTCCTGTGTTCTTCGGCTCCGCACTTACAAACTTCGGCGTTGAGCTGTTCCTTCAGAACTTCCTTAAGATGACGATGTCTCCCCTTCCGAGAAAATCGGATTCAGGTGAGATTGATTCCTTCGATGATGATTTTTCGGCTTTTGTTTTTAAAATACAGGCCAATATGAACAAGGCACACCGTGACAGGATTGCTTTTATGAGGATATGCTCAGGCAAGTTTGATGCCGGGATGGAGGTTAGGCATGTCCAGGGCAATAAGATCATGAGGCTCTCGCAGCCCCAGCAGATGATGGCCCAGGAGAGGCATATTGTCGAGGAAGCCTATGCCGGAGACATAATCGGTGTCTTTGACCCGGGAATCTTCTCAATAGGTGATACGGTTTGCATGCCGAATAAGAATTTTGCATTTGAGGGTATCCCCACCTTCGCCCCGGAGCACTTCGCAAGGGTAAGGCAGGTTGATACCATGAAGCGTAAGCAGTTTGTAAAGGGTATCTCCCAGATAGCTCAGGAGGGCGCCATCCAGATCTTCCAGGAATGCTCCATGGGCATGGAGGAGATCATCGTGGGCGTTGTTGGTGTTCTGCAGTTTGAGGTTTTGAAATACCGCCTTAACAACGAATACAACGTTGAGATAATTTTGGATATGCTTCCATATGAACATATCAGATGGATCGTTAATGAGGATGTGGACCTTGACCACTTGACCGGTACTTCCGACATGAAGAAGGTTAAGGACCTCCATGGGAAGCCTCTGCTGTTATTCATCAACAGCTGGAGCATAGGAATGACACTTGATCGAAACGAAGGCCTGGAACTGGCTGAATTTTCAAGAGACTGATATTAAAATATTGGACTTTAACGGGAAAACGAGTGCATGAGGGAATATAATGATCACAACAATAGAATAACGAGAGTTATTTCGCTCCTTCTTGCAGCATCTCTATGCATATCGGGCTGCGGATTAAGACACAGATCTGCCGACGAGACACTTTTAGGACGCTTAGGACTCTTTAAGTCGGAGGATGAGGCTTCCAATGAGGGGACAGAGACCGAGTCAATCCTTGTATATGATACGGATGGCTCTGAAATAACCGCATCGGAATCCGTTATTGACATGATGGAGGGGGAGGAGGATGACTTTCTGTCAGCCTCTGATCTTGTGGCAGCTGCCGATCATCTTGTGGGCGATGGTTCCTCTGACTATGCCTACTCAAAGCTTAATGAGGCGGAGATGCAGACCTATGATGAGATCCTGGCGATACTTCGTGAGGTTGAAAGTGATGTTGTACTGACAACCACTGACAGCACTTTGGTGGACCACTGCTTCAGGTGCGTGCTTGTTGACCATCCCGAGATCTTTTACGTTACAGGCTACTCCATAAGCAAGTATATGCTGGCAGACGAGATACAGAAGATAACCTTTAAGGGATCCTACACAATGGATAAGGCTGCTGTTGAAAATAAAAGGACCGAGGTTGATAGTTATGTCAACCAATGCCTTGCCTCTCTCCCTCAGGATGCTTCGGAATATGAGAAGGTTAAGTATGTCTACGAATACCTGATATACAATAATACCTATGACCTGGAATCCGAGAACAATCAGAATATACTGAGTGTTGTGGAAAATGGCGTTACCGTTTGCCAGGGATATGCCAAAATGACGCAGCTTTTACTTAATAAACTGGGTATCTTCTGCACCCTTGTTAACGGACTTGCGGAAAATACCTCGGCAGCCCTTGCAGATGATGACGGAACCATATATGAGAATTCCGTGATCTCACGGGAGGAGGCAGAGGAAGCCGATGATGGATGGGGCTCCCACGTATGGAACATAGTGATGGTTGACGGGGAGTACTACAACGTTGACACCACCTGGGGTGATGCCTCGTTTTTGTATACCGATCCCGGAAGCGATGGATATGTCGAGGGGCCGGATATCAATTATGATTTCCTCCTTGTCCCTGATACCATGATAAAGTCAACGCATATTGCCGATCCTGTTGTTGATATGCCGGTGTGCACCAGCATGAAGGACTGCTATTACGTAAGAGAGGGGCTGTACTTTGGAACCATTGATCATGATCAGCTTAAGGCGGCTTTTGATAATGCGTATTCAAGGGGAGATATGTTCGTATCCCTTAAATGTTCTGATGATGACATGTATCAGGAGATGAGGAGATACCTGTTTGAGAACGAGAAAATATTTGATTTTCTCAGCGGTAATTCCGTAAAATATGTGGAATATCCCGACAGGTGTGTTTTGTCAATCTATCTATGATTTTTTTTAAAGATATGGTATCATATAAAAGCTTTTGTGTTGCTTTATAACAGCTTGGAGGTTAACAATGGGCATGGAAAATTACGAATCAAACGAAGTGATGGGAGATTTAAGAATCTCTGATGAAGTTGTTGCCAATATTGCGGCTATTGCTGCCAGTGAAGTGGAAGGCGTTGGGGGAGTTGCAGGATATAAGGGCAAGGAACCTGCTACCTGGGGCAGCGTCAAGAATCATTCCAAGAACGTGAGAGTCGAGATGTGCGACAGACTTGTTTCCGTTGACATGGGCCTTGTTATCAAGTATGGCTACAGTCTTCCCAAGACCGCTGAGCAGGTTCAGGAAAGAGTCAAGGCGGCTGTTGAAAATATGACAGGCTTGGAGGTCGCTGACGTAAACGTGCGTATCGAGGGCATTAACGTCGAATAAACTTAGGAGATACGGTTCCATGACAAGAACGCAGGTAAGGGAGCACTTATTTAAGCTCCTGTTCAGAATAGAATTCAATTCCGGTGAGGAGATGGAGGAGCAGCTTAAGTTGTTCTTTACCGATTCTCCTGCAGATGCAGAAGAGGATTACACATCAGTCGGAGCTGATATTCCCGAGGATGACGCAGAATATATACGCGTTAAATACAACGGGATCGTCCAGAAGCTTTCCGATATTGATAACACGATCAACAGCGCGGCTAAGGGATGGACAACGGACAGGCTGGGCAAGGTGGAACTTGCGATTTTGCGCGTAGCGGTATATGAGATGATGTATGATGAGGCAATTCCCGTGGGAGTTGCCATTGATGAGGCAGTTGATCTGGCCAAAAAGTTCGCCCAGGACGGGGCATCATCCTTCATAAACGGCATTTTATCCGGTGTTATCAAGCAGAATAATCTATCAACTGACAAATGAGAAATGTTTACACTGTCACACAGGTAAATTCATATATAAAAAACATGTTTGCGCAGGATTATATGCTGCGATCCATTACTGTTTCGGGAGAGGTATCCAATGTTAAATACCACTCCTCAGGTCATATTTATTTTACCATGAAGGACAAGGGCGGCGCGATCTCCTGCGTGATGTTTGCGTCATATACCAAGGGTCTTGACTTTTGCCTGACTGAAGGGACGGCTGTTGAAACAACAGGCTCCGTTACTGTCTATGAAAGGGATGGCAAGTACCAGCTGTATGCAACGGCTGTTAAAAGAGCCGGGGCCGGCGCTTTGTTCGAAAAATTCGAGGCACTTAAAAAGGAACTTTCCGAAATGGGAATGTTCGATGCCTCATACAAGCAGCCCATTCCGAAATACGCTAAAAGAATTGGAATTGTTACGGCCTCCACAGGCGCTGCCATCCGGGATATAACCCAGATTGCCCAAAGGCGCAATCCTTACGTGCAGTTGTATCTGTACCCGGCACTGGTACAGGGAGACGGTGCTAAGGAGAGTATCGTAAACGGCATCCATTATCTGGAAAATTTCGGAGTTGATGTTATCATAGTGGGCCGGGGTGGCGGTTCCATTGAGGATCTGTGGGCCTTTAATGAGCGGTGCGTGGCGGAAGCCATATTTAACTGCAGGATCCCCATTGTTTCGGCGGTTGGCCACGAAACTGATACAACTATCGCGGACTTTGTTGCGGATCTGCGTGCTCCAACACCTTCGGCGGCTGCGGAGCTTACGGTATTTTCCTATGAGGAGTTTGCCGAGAATCTGGAGCTTTTAAGATCCTCCCTTGACCACTACATGCGCTTAAAGATCGCATCCGGACGTCAGAAGGTGCAGTTTTTAAGGACCAAAGTGGAGGGTGCATCTCCTGAGGGAAGGATACGGGAGAAAAAGCTTATAGCCCAGGGGCTTAAGCAGAAGCTTGAGAATGTAATGGATGCGCGTCTTAACAGTGCAAAGCATAGGGTTTTACTTGATATAGAACGCTTAAAAGGCCTGAACCCCGCAGAGAAGCTTGATAAGGGCTATGCCTTTTTGGAAGGCCCCTCCGGGAAAATCATCCGTTCTGTAAATGCAGTCAAGGCAGGAGATGAACTTTCCCTGCATTTAAAGGACGGCAGAATAAAGGCTGAAGTTACGGAAGTCAAAATGGGTTTACATAACTTGTGATTTTGCCATAACGGCTTAACGAAATTACGGTAGATATTCGGTTAACATAACATGGAGAAACTATGGATAAGCAGGCACTTGAAAACATGAACTTAGAAGAAACTCTCGAGAGCGTTGATAACGTTTTGTCAAAGCTGTCGTCGGATGAGCTTCCCTTAGAGGAATCCTTTTCACTTTACAAGGATGGAATGGAACTTTTGAATCACTGTAATGAGGTTATCGACAGGGTTGAGAAGCAGATAATCAATTTGCGCAAAGAGGAAGAGGCATAGGATATGGATTTTAAGAAGACCTTTTCGGAATATGTTGATGAAGCCAATAAGGCGCTTAAGAAATATGCGATACTGCCGGAGGAGGATTACCAGAAAACCGTGCTTGAGGCCATGAACTACAGCCTTGAGGCAGGCGGCAAGAGACTGCGGCCGGTATTTATGAAGGCGGTTTTCGATGCTTTCGGAGGCAAGGGCGAGGCTGTTTATCCCTTCATGGCTGCCATTGAGCAGATACATACCTATTCCCTGGTGCATGATGACCTGCCTGCAATGGATAATGATGAGTACAGAAGGGGCAAGAAGACCACCCATGTTGTTTACGGTGAGGATATGGCCATACTTGCAGGTGATGCGCTTCTAAACCATGCCTTCGAATCTGCAATAGAGGCTTTTGAAACAGAAGGAGCTGACATAAAAAAAGTGGCTGCAGCACTTAAAATACTGGCTAAAGAGGCAGGAATCTACGGAATGGTCGGCGGTCAGGTGGCTGATGTTGAGGCCGAGGACAAGTCCCTTAAGATGGATGATGAGAGGATTGACTTTATCTTCAGGCTTAAAACCGGTGCTCTGATAAAATCAGCCATGACAATAGGTGCAACCCTTGCAGGAGCAGCCGATGATGAGATAGAAAAGGTAGGAAACGCGGCTCTTGACATAGGAATAGCCTTCCAGATCCAGGATGATATACTCGATATCTACGGAGACGAGCAAAAGCTTGGAAAACCCGTGGGTTCGGATGAAAAGAATAATAAAATAACTTATGTTACCTTAAACGGCCTTGAAAAATCACAGGCTGATGTTAAGGCCTATTCCGAAAGAGCCATAAATACGCTGAAGGAGCTGCCCTATGATACCGAGTTCATAGAAATGCTGGCAGAGAGCCTTATAGGAAGAGACAAATGATACTCGATAAGATCAATAAAGCCAATGATATTAAAAAAATCGAACCGGAGGAGCTTGATCAGCTGTCCCAGGAGATCCGTGATTTCCTGATACAGAAGATCTCTGTAAACGGCGGACATTTGGGATCCAACCTAGGCGCGGTGGAGCTTACAATGGCGCTTCATCTTGTGTGTGATTTTCCAACGGATAAGATCGTATGGGATGTGGGGCATCAGAGCTATACCCATAAGCTGTTGACAGGTCGCCGGGAGGGCTTTGATACCTTAAGAAAATACGGCGGTATGAGCGGATTCCCCAAAAGGCGTGAAAGCGAATGTGATGCCTTTGATACAGGCCATTCCTCAACATCGATTTCGGCAGGCTTGGGACTTGCGAAGGCCCGGGATCTTGCAGGGGATGACTATGGCGTGTTTTCTGTTATAGGAGATGGCGCATTGACAGGTGGAATGGCGTTTGAAGCCATGAACAATGCGGCCAGGCTTAAGACCAATTTTGTCATAATCCTTAACGATAACAACATGTCAATAGCAGAGAACGTGGGTGGCCTGTCCAAGTATTTAAGGGCCATACGTACTGCAGATGCATATAAAAATTTTAAGATCTCCTTAGAGGATTCACTTCTTAAGATCCCCAAGGGTGAGGAGATTGTCGATAAGCTTAAAAGGTACAAGAGCGGATTTAAGCAGCTCGTAGTGCCGGGAATGCTCTTTGAGGACATGGGACTTACCTATTTAGGCCCCGTGGACGGTCATGACATAAATGCCATGGTCAAGATATTTAAGGAAGCCAGGAAGATCCCCAAGTGCGTCCTTGTGCACGTTATAACCAAGAAGGGCCGTGGGTACACCCCTGCGGAACGTCATCCTGCGAGATTCCATGGTGCGGAGCCCTTTGATATTGAGACGGGCCTTCCCACGGTCAACAGGACCAAGGCTAACTACACTGACGTATTTTCAACCGTAATGGTAAAGCTTGGTGAGCGTAATCCCAGGGTTTGCGCAATCACTGCGGCAATGCCGGACGGAACAGGACTAAAGAGGTTCGCCTCAAGATATCCTGACAGGTTTTTTGATGTGGGAATTGCGGAGGAGCATGCGGTGACCTTTGCGGCCGGCCTTGCTGCCGGCGGCTTCCGACCAATTGTCGCCATTTATTCATCCTTCCTCCAGAGAGCCTACGATCAGATAATACATGATGTCTGTATACAGAACCTGCCGGTGATCTTTGCAATTGACAGGGCAGGTATTGTGGGAAGCGATGGTGAGACCCATCAGGGTATATTTGACTTATCCTTCTTATCAAGCGTTCCCAACATGACGGTTATGGCCCCCAAGAACAAATGGGAGCTTTCGGATATGCTGAAGTTTGCACTTACCATGGAGACGCCTGTTGCCATAAGATATCCAAGGGGCCTTGCCTACGACGGACTTAAGGAATACAGAGCTGACATTGAGTACGGACAGTCCGAGATGATATATGAGGAGTCTGACATTGCCCTTTTTGCTGTGGGCAGCATGGTTAAGACTGCAGAAGAGGTCAGGGAAAACCTTAAGGCAGAGGGCAAAAATGCATCCCTTATAAATGCCCGCTTTGTTAAGCCGGTTGACGGAGGAATGATAGAGCGCCTTGCGCAAAATCATAAGCTTATAGTCACCATGGAGGAAAACGTTCAGAGCGGAGGCTTTGGCGAGCAGGTAAGAAATTATGTGTGCGAGCATGATCTTGACGTTAAAGTTCTCATAATCGCGCTTCCCGATGATTATGTTGAGCATGGTAATGTATCCCTTCTTGCAAAGGAAGTGGGGATCGATGGAGAAACAGTAACCCAAAGGGTACTTAAATTCGTTAAATAACTTAAGTTATGAAACAAAGACTCGATATTTTATTAGTGAATCATGGATATGCGGACTCGAGAGAGAAGGCAAAAGCGATCATCATGTCCGGGAATGTATTTGTTAACGGACAAAGAGAGGATAAGGCCGGAGCCACCTTCGAAGAGGAAGGCATTGACTTATTTATAAAGGAAAATCCCTTAAAGTATGTAAGCAGGGGAGGACTTAAGCTGGAAAAGGCCATTAAGACCTTTCCGATACAGCTTGAGGGCATGACCTGTATGGACATTGGAGCCTCCACAGGGGGCTTTACCGACTGCATGCTACAGAACGGTGCGGCTTTGGTTTATGCCATTGACGTGGGACATGGACAGCTTGCCTGGAAGCTCAGGAACGATGAGAGGGTAGTCTGCCTTGAAAAGACGAACTTTCGATATGTAACCAGGGAGCAGGTACCCAAGGAGATTGATTTTGCGTCGGTAGACGTCTCTTTCATATCACTTACGAAGATCCTGCCGGTTGCCAATACCCTTTTAAGGGACAAGGCCCAAATGGTGTGCCTTATAAAACCCCAGTTTGAGGCAGGACGTGAACAGGTTGGAAAAAAAGGTGTCGTCCGGGATCCCAAGGTGCATGAGGAGGTTATTGAGAGAATCGTGACTTTCCTTAAGGAGGCGGGCTTTAAGGCTCTGGGGCTTACATACTCACCGGTGAGAGGACCGGAAGGAAATATCGAGTATCTTGTATGGATAGAGAAGGCAACGGACCTGAATGATGCAGCCGTAAACGAGGGATTGGATGAAGAGGCGGACCAGGCGGCCCTTAAAAATTCAGAATCGGATATTACAGGCAGGATCAAAGCTATAGTCAGCGAGGCTCATGAAACACTATGAGAAAATTCCACATTATTTCAAATATTGATAAGGATCCGGGGCTTGAGTTTGCTAAAAGTACGGCTGACTTCCTTACGGCCCGGGGCTGCAGTGCGACGGTTGGAGGAGTTACAAGGCGTTATGGTGATAATTCCGCCATTGGCGAAATTGAAAAAGAACTTCCATCGGATGTGGAGGCAGTTATTGTTCTTGGCGGTGACGGAACGATAATCCAGGTGGCATCTCCCTTAGCCAAGCTTGAGATACCCATCTTGGGCATTAATTTGGGAAATCTCGGATATTTAGCCGAGGTTGACCGTGACAATGCAGAGCCTGCCCTTGCCAGACTTGTTGAGGATGATTTTGACCTTGAAGAGCGCATGATGCTCCACGGAAGCGTGCATGCAAAGGGCGAAAAGCTTGAGACACAAAGAGCCCTTAATGAAGTCGTTATCTCAAGAGTGGGGGCGCTGAGAATCAACCGCTATGAGATATATGTCAATGACAAGCTTCTTAACACCTATGAGGCTGACGGCATTATAGTGTCCACTCCTACAGGTTCAACAGGCTACAGTATGTCGGCAGGAGGGCCCATAGTGGAGCCGGATGCCAGGGTCATACTGGTGACTCCGGTTGCGGCCCATACTCTCAATTCCCGTTCCATAGTCTTATCTCCGGATGATAAACTTAAGATCGCTATTGCCAAAAGTCGCAATAGTTCACCACAGGATACCCAGGTCTGCTTTGATGGGGGTGTAGCCTATAAGGTAGAGGCAGGGGACTATGTGGAGATTAAACGTGCACAGCGCATAACACGCGTTATCAAAATGAGCAAGGAAAGTTTTCTGGATACCCTTGCAAGAAAGATTTCATCATGAAAAATTACCGACATCAGAAAATAATGGAACTGATAAAGACTGAGAGGGTGGAAACCCAGGAGGAACTTAAGGAACTCCTTAACCGGGAGGGCTTTCCGGTGACTCAGGCCACGGTTTCAAGAGACATAAAACAACTGCAGCTCAGGAAGGTTACAGGGGAAAACGGACGGCAGTATTATGCCCCCTATTCTGCCAAAGCGCCTGTTGCAGGAGACAGAATGTGGCGGGTGCTGCGAGATGGATTTATTTCCATGGATGCCGCTCAGAACATTCTGGTTGTGAGGACGGTATCCGGGATGGCAATGGCTGTTGCAGCCGCAATAGATGCCATACAGATTCCGGAGATTTTAGGATGTATCGCCGGTGATGACACGGTAATGTGTGTTGTCCGCTCCAATGATGATGTATCAAAGGTCATGGCGCGGCTTGATGAAATGACGCTGTAGCACAGGAAGGATCATTTCATGCTGAATAGTTTACATGTAAAAAATATAGCCTTAATTGATGAGGTGGAGATTGATTTTTCAGAAGGTCTTAATATCCTGACGGGAGAGACCGGTGCCGGAAAATCAATACTTATAGATTCGGTTAATTTTGCCCTTGGGGCCAGGATGCCCAAGGACATTGCCAGAAATGACAGCGAAAATGCGCTGTGTGAGCTGGTATTTTCCATTGAGGATGATGAGACGCTAAAAGCACTTTCCGATCTTGATATTGATATAGAGGATGGGGAGGTGATACTGACCAGGAAACTGTCCGCAGGAAAATCATCCATTAAATGTAACGGAGAAACAATAACGGCTGCTATGGCCAGACAGATAGCGTCATATCTTATTGATATCCATGGCCAGCACGAGCATCAATCCCTCCTATATAAGGAAAACCACAGAAAAATTCTTGATGAATACTGTGGGGATGACTTTTTAAAGTGCAAGGCTGATTTTAGGGATAAATACAGAGAGTATAAAAGGCTTAAGGCCGAGTATGAGGAGGCCGTGACTTCCTCAAATACAAGGGACGCTGATGCGGATTACTGCAGGTTCGTGGTTAATGAGATTGAGGCGGCTGATCTAAAGCCGGGTGAGGATGCAGCACTTGAGGAGCAGTATTCGAAAATGAATAATTCCCGCAGGATTGCTGAGGCCGTCAGCGGCGTAAGAGAACTCTTATCCGATGACGAAGCCGGTGCTTCAAGCAATATATCCAGGGCGGTTTCCTTTATGAAGCAGGCCATGGCGCTTGATGGGGCGGCAGAGGATCTGTATTCGCAGATTATCGATGCAGAGGGAATACTGCAGGACTTTTTAAGAAATCTTTCGGATTACGAGGAAGGGCTTGTATTTTCTCCGGAGGAGTTTGCGGCCTGTGAAGAGAGACTTAATGAAATAAACCGTCTTAAGATGAAATATGCTCCGACCATCGAGGGTATTTTACAGCATCATAAGGAGCAGAGCCTTAAGCTTGAGAAGATAGGTGATTATGACGGATATGTTGCAGGACTTAAGGCAGATATGGATAATTACCTGAACGAAGTTATGTCAACCTGTGATAGACTTTCCAAAATAAGAAAATGCGAGGCTGAAAAACTTTCCGAGAGCATAAAGGCAGCGCTTCTTGATCTTAATTTTTTAAATGCCGAGTTTGAGATAAACATTTTATCCGGCAAGGAGCATCTGTCAGAAGAGGGCTATGACGATGTGGAATTTATGATAAGCACCAATCCGGGCGAAAAGATAAAACCCTTAACTTCTGTAGCCTCCGGTGGCGAGTTATCCCGTATCATGCTTGCCCTTAAATCCGTTTTTGCCGGCAAGGACAACATAGGAACGCTGATTTTCGATGAGATCGATACGGGAATAAGCGGCAGGACCGCTAACCTGGTAGCCGACAAGATGACGCTCATCGCGCAAAATCATCAGGTTATCTGCGTGACCCACCTGCCACAGATAGCGTCTCATGCGCAAAATCATCTGCTCATAGAGAAAAAGGCCGAGATGGGACGTACCGTTACCGGTGTGTATTCCCTTGATTATGAGGGCTCGGTCAGAGAGATTGCCAGAATGCTTGCGGGAGCGGAGATAACTGAAACAACCATTGCAAGCGCAAGGGAAATGAAGATGGGGCGTTAATTTGATTGAGAATACTGCATGATTTTACTGTAGTGTTTATATAATTCTTAACAAATATTACGAAAATGTTACAGAAAACATGATTTTTTCACAATCATGTGATATAGTGTCAGAGTTATGCTTGATAACAATCCCAATAATTAATTTTATTGGGATTGTTTATGCGTAGGGATATTGCTGTGAGTATGCCATTTAAGCATACTGGGTGGCAGTTTGATATCTGGTTTACATAATTTGAATAGCCGATAAACAAATGGAACACAGAAGACGCAGGACAAGGCGTAGCGCCATAAGACGCAGAAAACGCCGTATGAAAATTGCATTTGGAGTTTTATTTGTAGCATTCCTCGGTGTTGTTGCGGGAGTGCTTATTCATGCTGCCCTTCCTTATAAGACCATAGACCTTGATAACTATTTTACCCTGAATTATGGCGGCTATAATACAAATGGTACGGCTGAGGCAGTGCTTGATGAAACCGCAGTTGATTCACTGCTGGCCGAGGTAAAGGAAGATTATGAGAACTCCCACATTCATTATTCACAGGTTGATGCGGAAGATTATGTAAACTTCAGAAGCTCCTTATCAGCTACTGTTTCCCCTTCAGTGGGACTCTCAAACGGTAGCGTGGTAACGGTGACATGCCATTGCGATGAAGCCCTTGCCAAAAAACTCAAGATAGATGTTGACGGATATACGAAGCAGATAACCGTCAATTCCCTTATGAGGGCAACTACCATTTCAAATGACCAGCTGTTTGAGGATGTTGAGGTAACCTTTGTCGGAGTATCGCCCAATCTGACCATGGGTGTTACAAACACGAGCGAGCATCCATTCCTTAAGACCGTCACCTATGAGATAGTAGACGCCAAGGATAACTATGCCGAGGGTGATGAGGTGGAGCTTAGGGCAGTGTTTGATCCCCAGGCAGCTCTTGACATGCAGTATGTTGTTGATGAGAACGCCAGCTGCAGCTATACCTATACCGCAACCGCCACTTCATCATACGTGTCATCTGCATCGGATATTTCCTCCGATATTATCCAGGAGGCAGTTTCAGCGGGGGCGAAGGCCTTTACTAATGCCAACGAGTACGGTGTCAGAATCTTCTGTGAGGGAAATCTCGTGCCGGTTTACATAAATAAACAGGCGACCTTTGTATGGGGCTCTCCCAGAGCATTAAGTGCCTACTTTAAGGTGGCTTATGCTGATGAAGCAGGAAAGCTGGGAACCAATTATAATGACCTTGATATAATATATGAGTGTAATATTTCCCAGGCGGATGGCGTAAACTGTTCAGCTTATTGCGCTGTGCGTTTTTCAAACTTCATTAAGAATGAGGACGGCTCGATATCCTATGATTTTTCAAACCCTTCGATCATGTCCGCCTCATATTATTCAGCCCGGGTTAAGAAGAATGTCGTGGATTCCTATACCGGAAAATGCGAGATCGACAAGGTTCTTTAGGCTTGTAAAATCAGGCTCTGGTCTCTTCAGATTATCAAATCAAAGAAATTCTTAACTTTTTCCAAAAAATTCCGTCTTTATATTTTAAATCACCTAGTTTATAATTAAATTTAAGGTGTTTCGTAAACGTTTAAGTGCTTGATTTTGCAAGCACTGCTTGAATGGAGAAAATGGTATGAAGAAGATATTGTTTATTGCATCCGAGTGTGTTCCTTTTGTAAAAACAGGTGGCCTGGCTGACGTTGTGGGCTCACTTCCGAAATGTCTTGACAAGCAGTATTTTGACTGCAGGGTCATCATTCCCAAATATATGTGCATGAAGCAGGAGTATGTTGATAAGCTTGAGTATGTTTCCAACTTCTATATGGAGATGAACGGCGAGCAGAAGTATGTGGGAATCTTCAAGACGGTTCTTGATGGTATCACCTATTATTTTGTTGATAACGAGTCCTATTTCGGGGGCTCTACACCTTATACGAATGATAACCGCTGGGATATCGAAAAGTTTATTTTCTTTGAAAGAGCTGCGCTTTCGATTTTGCCTGTGGTGGACTTCCAGCCTGATATTGTTCACTGCCATGACTGGCAGACAGGACTTGTTCCCGTTTATCTTAAGGAAAGGTTTCATGAGGGCGAGTTCTACCGCAATATGAAATCAATCATGACAATCCATAACCTTAAGTTCCAGGGTGTTTGGGAGAAACCCGCAATCCAGGCATACTCGGGATTATCGGATTATTTCTTTACACCGGATAAGCTTGAGCATTTTGCAAGCGCAAGCATGACCAAGGATGCCAACATGCTCAAGGGCGGACTGGCATACGCAGATGCCATTACCACTGTCAGCAATACTTATGCTGAGGAGATCAAGACTCCCTTCTATGGCGAGGGACTTGACGGCCTGCTGAGGGCAAGAACCAATGATTTAAGAGGTATCGTAAACGGCATCGATTATACCGACTATGATCCGGAAAATGACAAGCTCATCGAGTTTAATTACAATGCCCGTGACTTCCGCAAGGAAAAGGTTAAGAACAAGAGAGCACTCCAAAAGGAACTGGGTCTTGAAGAGGATGATAAGAAGATGATGATCGGCCTTGTATCAAGACTTACCGACCAAAAGGGCTTTGATCTTATTGCATACATGATGGATGAGATGTGCCAGGATGCTATCCAGCTGGTTGTTTTAGGTACCGGCGAGGAGAGATATGAGAACATGTTCAGACATTTTGCATGGAAGTATCCGAATAAGGTTTCAGCTAATATTTACTATTCAAATGAACTGTCACATAAGATCTATGCTGCATGTGATGCATTCCTGATGCCGTCGTTGTTTGAGCCCTGTGGCCTTTCACAGCTTATGGCTCTTCACTACGGAACACTGCCCATCGTTCGTGAGACAGGTGGTCTCAAGGATACGGTAGAGCCCTATAACGAATATGAGTCCAAGGGAACAGGCTTCTCCTTTGTTAACTACAATGCCCACGAGATGCTGGGTACCGTCCGCTACGCTGAGAAGATCTATTATGATAAGAAGCGCGAATGGAATAAGATGATCGACCGCGCAATGGCCACGGATTTCTCATGGCAGGTAAGCG
>R03__coassemble_309_pt1 | contig 29560 bp, 27 predicted proteins | sample R03__metabat2_high_PE_019 | metagenome-assembled genome bin R03
AAACAGATATTCATCCTGACTTTGGAACTGCACTTAACGAGGCAAAGGCTGCAGGAGTAAGGCAGATAAATCTTCCCTGCAATGTTACACCCTGCGAGATTACATTTTGTTAAGCGAAGGAAATAAAACTGTACTGGTTTTGTATTGTACAGAACAATGAATAACAACGTTATTTAAAGGAGGAACTTATGGACCTTAAAGAACTTGTTGATATGTCCAATACCTATGGGAGCAACCCGGAGTATGTCCTTGTGGGAGGAGGAAACACTTCGGTTAAGGACGAGGAAACTTTATATGTTAAGGGATCAGGAACTCAGCTTGCAACTATTAAAGCGGAAGGTTTTGTTATGATGAGCCGTGCATCTCTCAACACGATCATGCAGAATGAGTACCCCAAGGATGATACGGCAAGGGAAAGCGCATACCTTGCCGATGTTATGAAGGCCGTAACGGATCCTGATAAGTCAAAACGCCCAAGCGTTGAGGCACTTCTTCACAATTTGTTTGAATATAAGTATGTTCTCCATGTTCATCCGACTCTTATAAACGGCCTGACCTGCGGGCAGAAAGGCGAAGAACTTAAGGATGAACTTTTGGGCGATGAGGTTATGTGGGTTCCTATCTGCAAGCCCGGATATACCCTGGCGCGCCTCTGCTATGAGATGATGAATGAGTTTAAGGCTGAGCACGGTCACGGACTTAAGGTGATGCTTCTGCAAAATCATGGAATATTCGTTTCGGCTGATACTGTTGACGAGATCGGACAGCTGTTCAATGATGTGTATTCAAAACTGGAGGCTAAGGTCACAAGGCGTGCGAACCTTGATGGAAATGAGTCAGAAGATAAGAAAGTGATGGCTGAAACGTTGGCAAAATCATTAGGTCATGCAGTTTATCCTGTGCCTGTTAAGGAAGCCGATAACTTTTGCGCAAGCAAAGAGGCGGCAGCACCGCTGCTTTTGCCCTTTACTCCCGATCATATCGTATACTGCGGAGCATATCCCTTGTTTATTGAAGATGCTGCGGAGGCAAAGGCGACACTTGATGATTTTATGAAGGATAAGGAAAATCTGCCAAGACTCCTTCTCGTTAAGGGTGTCGGTGCCTTCATAATGGAGGATGACCCGTCAAAGGCCGATAAGGCCCAGCTCCTTGTTAAGGATGCTATAAAGCTTGCGGTATATGCGGAAAGTTTCGGCGGACCTCTGACCATGACTGATGAGCTTATATATTTCATCACTCACTGGGAGGCTGAATCCTACAGATCCAGGAAATAATGTATGCCACTGTGTGTGCCACCGGGGACGGCTCTTTGTGACACGCATTTCTGCTGACATATAGTATGAAATGAAATTTAGCCTGAAAATATAAAGTGACACTGCCTTTTCTTCAGCTGTGCTATAATGTTCTGAAAACCCTATAAATAATATTTCAGGAAACTAGGGGATGCCGTAGGAGAAGTCAGAGCAAACAGATTGTGGCGGGAGGAATATATGAAGGAAATGCTTGCAATGAATCAGATCTAAAACGGTCGGATTTTTGCAAAAATCTACTCATTTTGTGGTACAAAGCATCAAGAAGTGTAAATTAGTTGGAGCATCAAGGTGATTGTGTGCTGTATTTAAAAGGCTATAATTAAATATGAAAATAGCAAGGGAGCTGGCGTATGCCGGCTCCTGTTTTTTATTCATATGGAGAAATTCAGGTTATTACGGCATATAATTTTAAATCTCAATTTTGGTTTACATAAAATTAAAAAGGAGGAAATTGTTTTATGAGTTATCCTGCAATTGATTTTTTATTCCTGTCCGAGGAGGATATGATAAAGGCGGGGGTAAAGGATATGCCCAGCTGCATTGATACCATGGAGGAGGTTCTTAAGTGCCTTAATGTGGGAGACTATGTTATGGGAGGAGAAAATCACAACTCCCATGGATCACAGCTCGTGTTTGAGAAGGAATCGCCTTTCCCAAATATGCCGGTAGATACAGGTGATGACCGTCGTTTTATGGCAATGCCCGCATATATCGGGGGGTCCTTTGATCTTGCTGGAATGAAGTGGTATGGATCAAACAGTGCTAACCGGGAAAAGGGACTTCCCAGATCAATATTGACCGTGATGATCAATGACAAGGATACAGGAGCACCTCTTGCCCTCATGTCGGCGAACCTCTTATCAGCATACAGAACCGGAGCAATTCCCGGTGTAGGTACAAGATATCTGGCTAAGAAGGGGGCAGAGGTGGTTGGAATCTGTGGCCCCGGAGTTATGGGAAAAACCTCGCTGGCTGCAATCCTTGCGACATGTCACAACATTAGGGAAATAAAGGTTAAAGGCCGTGGGCAAAAGTCCCTTGATGCTTTCATAGATTATGCACGGGAAGAGTATCCGGAGATTCCAATAATCAGACCGGTTGAGTCAATAGAGGAGCTGGTTAAAGGTTCTGACGTGATTTCCTTTGCAAATTCAGGCAACACGGATCCATCAACCTATCCATTTGTTAAAGGAGAGTGGATAAAGCCGGGAGCAGTGATCATCGGACTCAGCTGTTTTGAATTGGATGCGAAGTTCATGGCAGAAAAATGCAAGCTTGTGGTGGATAACAGGAGACTCTACGAAGCCTGGGCTGAGGAATTCCCCTATCCCACCTTTGGCATGAACAATATCATAGGCTCGAAGTTCACGGATATGATACATGAAGCAATGATAGAGCCTGAGGATATGATAGACCTTGGGGATATTATTAACGGAAAGCGCCCCGGAAGGGAATCGAATGATGAGATTGTGATTTTCTCGGTAGGAGGTATGCCGGTTGAGGATGTGGCTTGGGGCAAGAGGTGCTATGAAAGGGCAGTGGAACTGGGCTTGGGTACACCGCTGCACCTGTGGGATAAGCCGGACATGGCATAATGATCACCGGGGACGGGGGTTACCGATCACTTTTATGTCAACTTAAACCCCGGAGGTAGAACCCAAGGGTGAGTTTTTGGAAATAAGGGCGAGTCAACTGAACTTTTGGTTAGAAGGAGAATATTATGAACAATGCAACCTATCACGTTCCTACTGACATTCGTTTCGGAAAGGGGCAGATCGAATGCCTTAAGGATGAAATATGCAAATACGGTAGGAAAGTGCTGCTGGTCTACGGTGGCGGCAGTATCAAAAGAACCGGAATTTACGATAAGGTATATGAGGTCCTTAAAGACTATGAAATTTTTGAGCTTCCAGGCATTAAGCCCAATCCAAGCATAGCTTCTGTAAGAGAAGGCGTTAAGATATGCAGGGAAAAGGGTATTGATGTGATTTTGGCCGTAGGCGGCGGGAGCACTATAGATGCATCAAAGAATATTGCCTGCGGGGCCTTCTATGAGGGGGATCCATGGGAACTGGTGCTTGATAACAGTAAGGTGACAAAGGCTCTGCCTGTTTTTACGGTGCTAACGATTGCCGCGACAGGGTCGGAGATGGACAACTGCGCTGTCATCAGCAATGAGGAGACAACAGAAAAGCTGGAGCTTGGATCCAATCTGTTATATCCTACGCTCTCAGTCTGCGACCCCACATATCTCTATACCCTTCCGGAAAATCAGACCGCTGCAGGTACGGTTGACATAATATCACACATATTCGAGCAGTACTTCCAGCCCTGTGATACGGCATCTATCACAGATGAATTAAGTGAAGCATGTCTTAGAACCTGCTTTAAGTATGGGCCAATAGCCCTTAAAGAACCTGATAATTATGAGGCAAGGGCAAATCTCATGTGGACCAGCTCGTTGGCTCTTAATCATCTGCTTACCTTCGGAAAGGGAGGCAGCTGGTCGGTGCACCCAATGGAGCATGTGCTGTCGGCCTTCTATGATATAACTCATGGGGTTGGTCTTGCTATCCTGACTCCTGCCTGGATGAGATTTGTTTTGTCGGAAAAAACCGTTAAGCGCTTTGCAAGGTACGCAAGAAAGGTTTGGGGAATTGCGGGAATGGATGATTTTGCGGCAGCTAATGCCGGAATTGACGCAACACAGGAGTTCTTCGGCAAAATGGGAATGCCTTCAAGACTATCAGCTGTTGGAATCGATGATACAAACTTTAAGAAAATGGCCTCGGAAGCCGTAAGGATCAGTGGCCTGTCAAAGCATGCCTATGTGCTCATGACAGAAGAGGATGTGCTTAAGGTCTTCGAAATGTGTAAATGATCACCGGGGATCACCGGGGACGGGGGTTACCGATCATTTTTATGTAAACTTAAATTTTGATCAAAAAACAGCAGGCTCTGCGTCATCACCCACAGGCCTGCTATTTTTTCTGATTTTCGATATTATCACTTACCATTATGCTTCACGATGTGAGAACTCTGCATAATACTCTGATAACATTTCTGCGAACTTCTTAAACATATCCTCTTCCTCCTTATCAGTTTATTTGGTGGTTCATTGCTTTTGATGAGTTTATATTAACTCAGAATACATATAATGCAAAATACATATAATGAGAGTATAATGATACCTATAAGGTATTGAAAATGATCGGTAACCCCCGTCCCCGGGGATCATTTTTATGTTAACCGAGACTGAAAGGAGATACAATGGAACTTAGGCATTTACGTTATTTTTTGACAGTGTGTGAGGAAATGAACTTTACGAAGGCTGCTGAGAAGCTGCTTATAGCCCAGCCGCCCTTGAGCCGCCAGATCAAGGACCTTGAGGCAGAACTGGGAACAGACCTCTTCATAAGAGAGCACCATAACCTAAAGCTTACGGAAGAAGGGGAGATGTTCCGGCAGTACGCGGAACGTATCATTTCCCTGTCGGAAAAATCAATCGATGAGGTTAAGCTTATGCACACAGGCCTTCACGGCACCCTGTACATTGCCGGAGTTGAGGGCAAGGCGCCCCACATAATATCCAAATGGATAGCTGATTTTGCAAGGGAATATCCTGAGGTTGAATACTCGCTGTGGAACGGTAATTCCGATGATGTTAATGACAGGATTAAGAAGGGACTGTGCGATGTGGGAGTCATTACCGAGCCCTACGATCCAAAGGGTATCCACAGCATTCCCATATATGAGGAACCCTGGGTTGCCATGTTTTCAAGGGAGCATGAGCTTGCACTAAAAACAGAAGGGACTGACGAGGTAAAGCTTATGGACCTTGCAGACTGCGACCTAATAATCCCTTCAAGGATTTCCCGCCTTCGGGAGATTAATGACTGGTTTGAGCCGCTTGGCAAGATGCCCCACATCAAGGCCAGGATCGCCCATGTAATAAACGCATATGAATTATGCCTTCAGAACCTGGGCGTTGCAATTTTTCCGGCGGCGGCAAGTGATTTTGCGCCGGAAGGCGTGTGCGTTAAGAAAATCGTTAATCCGGCCTTCATGGCAAAATATGTCTGTATTTACTCGGCAGAGCATGTGCTCTCGCCGGTTGCAGCAAGATTTGTGGAGTTCATAAAATGATACTGAACTACCTGGAAAATCATGAAGTGCCGGGTCAATCTGAACGTATATAAAATGATTGACATATAAAAAGGGTCCCGGCGCATATTTCGTTCCGGGACCCGCTTAATCCATCCATATGATTTAATTCTGCTCGATCTTCTCAGCAAGCTTCTTGCGCTGCCTTCTCTCGTGAGCGAGTGTTTCCTGAATCTCATCCATACGTCTGAAGATATCCGCAATGGCTTCCTGCTCATCCATAGGCCGCTCAGGCTCAGCCTCTGCGTTACGTGCCGCAATATCCCCGGCAAAGATTTTGCCGAAGGCCCATCTTACAAAGGGCTGGATAAAGAAAACCTGTGAAAAGAACGCAAACGGGAAGTTGAAACACACAAGCTTAAGCCAGTTTGCAAGGAGTGTGAAGATGTTGAATCCTGCGTAGTAGGGATAGTACATCCATGCTGCCAAAAAGCTCATGGCAGGGCACATGATGAGAACAGTGCAGCTGATGATGACTGTCTCAAAGATCATGGGATGATTTTTCCTTGGGTCGAACATCCTGCAGGCCATCTTAAATGACAGGGGACTTCCCATGAGGCACTCAAGAGAGTACGCGAATATGAACTCGATAAGCACCACGGCCCATATGGGCAGCATCCTGCCGAACATATAAACGCCGCCCTGGGTATTGATGGCGTGAATAACACTGTCGGCACCTGTGACATTCATAAGGGTATTGCCGTTTACAACGTACAGGCTGTAAAAAATGTAGCCATGCACCGTTACTACAACTGTGAGGAAAGCGAAGATCATCCTCTGAAACTGATTTCTGGGCATAAAAATTCTCCTTTTCTTAAACCTATGACGGCACGGAGCGCAAAATCACGTGCCTGCAAAATCGTAAAAACGCAACAAAAAACACATGCTCGCACAACTGCATCATCTGCCGGGTGCTATTTCATCATTTAAGATTACATACGTACCGTGATCAGATTTACGTGCCGTGCACAACATGTGTCGTTTATGTTTTATTTACTTTCCACAAATATTACCACATGATTTTGTGAAAAATCAAGTAAAAAGTGCCGCATTAACCAATGAATTGACAACTGATGTGTCTAAAGCAGATCATCTCTATTTACGCCTCCCGTCGCAGGACTCTTAGATAGGCGGTCATCATGGCAATCCCCAAAAAGGTCCAGGAAACCGGATATACAAGCATCAGTACCTGCGGGCTATGCAGCCGGACAAAAATCGTGTGGATCCAGATGATCATGTTGGAGATTGAAAAAAGCGAACCCTGTACGCCGGCTGGAAGACCGATACGCAGGGTAAACGCCAGAGTGCCCTTATCAAGGGCAAGATTATCTGACATTTATTTTAGTCCTTGAACTTAAGACTCAGAATTTGAAAGCTGATATCAGCTTTCATTGCCGTCATAAAATATATCATTTTGAATATGCGGGTTCAATTGGCGAATGAACAAATTTATGCTTAAAATCCGATTTGAATTAGATAAATTTTATGGCTTTGGCGGCATGCTGCATGTTATACTTTCAATATGGTTTTTCGTATAAGAAGATAAAGGCGTTAAAAGCGCTGGAACATTTCCGGTGGATCTTCATATTAAACAATTACACAGGAGGAAAATCAAATGGCAGAGATGATCAATCTTAATGATGACGAACTTGAAAACGCAACAGGCGGTATGATCCTGGATGCAACAGGCTGGGCAGGAGAGTGTGATCCCGCAAGACCCTGGGAGGTTATCCATAACAACACAGGCGAGGTATTAAGCCGCTGGTCAACGAGGGACGAGGCCTGCTATGCCGCAAAGCAGTACAACAGCGGGTCGACCTATGACACAATGATCACCGACAGGACAACGGTTGAGTACTTAAGAAGTCATCCCCAGATCCAGGGAAGATAATCCATGTAATGTAAATAGCGAATGATGATCAAAACGGCACATGACAAAACATGTGCCGTTTCTTTTGAAAATGATCACCGGGGACGGGGGTTACCGATCATTATTATGTTAACTTGAACTGCTCCTCCTGTAAGCTCCGGGGGTCATGGCGGTTAACTCCCTGAAGGTCTTGGTAAAGTATGCTCCATTTGAAAAGCCGGTCGCAAGGGCGATTTCCGTGATGGAAAGGTTGGTGTTTTTAAGTAGCTCCTGGGCCTTCATGATCCGATATTCCTTAAGATACTCAAAGGGTGCCTTGTGTATGCTCTCCTGAAAACACCGCAAAACCTCCCTTTTGCTCACTGCTGCCGAATCGGCGAGCTCCTCCAGGGTGATTTTTTCGGCAAAATTCCCGTGGATATAAGCCATCATGGTCATGAGCCTGTCGTTTTTAAGCCCCCGGCTCTTGATAGCTTTAGGCTCCTGATTTTTCATTTCCTCAAGAAGTCCCATCCATATAAGAGACAGCTCATTTCTTATTAAAAATTCGGTATTTTCCATTTCGGCAAGCTCTGATATGGACTTAAGCCGAGAGATTATTTTCTTCTGATTATCCCCTGTGCCTCTAATTTCTATTATTTCAAGCCCACGATTATTGAGAATGGGCAGAATATATTTTGTCTCAAAAATACTCTTAAAATGTCCGCTTAAGAGTACGCTATGGAACAGAAAAGATTCTTCCGTGCACTCATCATCCCCTTCCTTGGACGCAAGCACATTTGAATTCATGAAGAAGGCCTCCCCAGCCTTGAAGGCAAAATCACCCGACGTGGTGTGTACTGTAAGAACACCGCTTAAAACCAGCTGTATTTCAAACTCAGCGTGCCAGTGCCATGGCACGGAACTTTTTGAATAGTCCGTGAAGTGTTTAACAAAGGGAAATTCCGGATTCATTCCGGAGATCTCCTCCTGCTGGTTTATGTCTATTTTAATGCGGGCATCCTTTTTCATAACATAAGTCTCCTGTCATTATAATTATCAATTGCGATTTATGTGGCGATATTATTATAAAAAAAGACCAAATAAATATATATTATAAACATAATGCGCATTATTATTATATTAAACAAGGAACAAAAAAGCAACATAAGATGTCATCTTACATGAAAGCTTAAAAACTGAGTTTAGTTAGCAGACAGCCGGGAGGTGCCATATGAGAGGACAATATTTTGCAGCACTGAAAATGTTACAGGACGTACGTCCCATATGCCTTGATAATCTGACGGAAGAGGATCTTTTGACAGAGTGGGGAGTATCCCCAAATGATCGCCGGGGACGGGGGTTACCGATCAATTTTATGTCAACTGATGCGCAACGTAATATAGCTAATGTATCTGAGGCCGCTCTGGTAAATACATAGAGAATATTACAAAATTACGGTTTAGCCGGATTTACCGTCATGAAACGATAGATAAACAGCAACCACGGAAATAAAAACAACATTACCAAGGAGGTATCACTATGACAACTTATAACATCCACATCAACAATTTAGGCGAAGCACTTAACATGGTAAAACTTTCCCACACATACGGTTTCAGGGGGAAAATCACACAGAAGAACTATTCGGTAGGAAGCAGGAACCTTGTCGGTATGCTGATAGCACTGCCCCTTGATGATGCAACCCTGGAGACCGATAAGGATCTTGCAAGTGCGGAAATCTTTAAGAAAAACCTGGCACCCCAGTTCTAGAAGACCGATGACCTGCAGGACCCATATGGCAGGAAAACGGATTCTTAACAGGAAAATAACCGCTGTAAATTATGCCCTCTGTGATTTTGCAGAGGGCTTTTTTATAGCAGTGAGTGACAAAACGGATTCTGGATTCATGTGACATATAGTCCGGAAAAAACAGTAGGTATAAACTGTCATATTACGTTATAATATTGCATGTGGTCAGGAAACCGGAAATGCATTTATGATTGTAAATTTTTTGAAAAAAATAAAATTCAGAACCAAGCTGCTGTTGATTTTTGCAGTGAGCTCCCTTATTCCCCTGCTTTTCTTCTTCTTGATATCATTGAAGGCCAATGATAAGGCTATGATGGATTCAATAGGCAAGATGAATATGGAAAGCCTTAGGGGAATATCAGATAAAGTCAATTCAGAACTTGAGCATTATACGGATATGCTCTATCAGATGAATCAGGATGACAATATAATAAGTGAGGTTAAGATCCTTAATGAAAGCGACAGCGAATATGAAAGAGCTGTCGCTTCAAGTCGTATTATGAAAACTGTCAAGCAGTACAACAATATGGAGGACATGATTAGAAGTATAACTCTCGTATGTGCAAATGGTCAGGCCGTGATATATGACAGCATGACGGACTCCATTGTGGAAAATCTTTGGTCAAGCTATTCCAATTACAGAATGATTCCTCCTTATAGGGATGCAGAGGGCAGGAACGGAATGAGCGTGACCTCTACGGTGAAATTCAAGGATGGTGATGATTACAGATATTATTTTCATTTATCAAGAAGAATATTTGATCTTGAGAACCTTGATAAAGGAAGTATCGCAACCATTATCATAAGCGTTGACGAAAATCAGCTGGATGACATATGCAACCCAATTGATGATGGAGAGGACGATGTGGATGACAGCATTAACTTTATAACTGATGCTGATGGCCTTATAATAAGCTTTCCGGACAAGGACCATCTGTGTGAGAGGGTTGAAAAAGAGAATATTGTAGACTGGTACGCGGGAATAAAAAATTCGTCTTCATCCGAATATGAATGTAGTGTCTACGAGGATGCTACAACAGGTTGGACTTTTTATAATATCTACGATAAGAGGATTGGTTTTTCGGATGTCAGAAGGGTCCAGTATATCTTTATATGGACAGCGCTGGCTCTTATGGCTTTGGCGATCATTCTTATTCTTTGTTTTTCAAATCAATTAAATGGATCTGTCAAGAGACTTGTTGATGGAATGGAAGAAGTCGAAAGGGGTAACTTTGATGTGTATGTCACATCATCTACTCAGGATGAAATGGGAATTATGGCTGACCACTTTAATTCGATGACAGCCAGGGTCAAAGAACTTATAGATGAAGTAGAGAAGGTGACGGTAAGAAAAAAGGATGCAGAGATAAAGGCTCTGGAAGCCCAGATTAATCCCCACTTTTTATATAACACCTTAGATTCCATTAATTGGATGGCAATAGATCATGAGGAATATGAAATCAGCAAGATGCTGAGAGACTTGGGCATCATATTAAGATACAGCATTGGTAAAAGCAATGCTCAGGTTAAGATCAGCATGATGACTGTCTGGCTTGAAAAATATATCAGTCTGCAAAGAGTTCGTTTTAATGACAGCTTTGAATACTGTATTGAGGTGGGCAAAGATTGCGAGGATGCGCTGATAAGTAAGCTGCTGATACAGCCTTTCATAGAAAATGCCATTCTGCATGGGCTCAAAGACAAGGAATCAGGTGGAAAACTGGGTGTATTTATCAGCAGATCCGAAGATGGAAACAGGATAGTAATCAGCATTGAAGATAATGGATCCGGACTTGATGAAAAAATTGTGGAGAGATACAACGACCCTGAGAAAGCAACAGAAGAAGGGACAGGCAGTATAGGAATGTATAATGCTTTTTCAAGACTTAAGATGTATTACGGGGACAAGGCATCCTGGAAAATCACAAGTTTTGATGGTGCGGGTACAATAATTATGATCACTATACCAATAATAATGGGTGAGGAAGATGAAGATATTAATAGTTGAAGACGAGATTAAGATAAGAAACGGAATCTCCAACTTTATAACCCGGTCAACAGATCATACAATTGTAGGGGAAGCTAAAAATGGAGTAGAAGGTCTTGAAATTTATCATGCTTCGCACCCGGACCTCATCATGACCGATGTCAGAATGCCGGTCATGGATGGTCTTGAAATGGTTGATAATTTAAGAAAAGAGGGAGCGGACTGCAGAATAATCATACTAAGTGGATATTCTGAATTTGAATACGCCAAAAAGGCCATGAGCATGGAGGTTTCCGAATATCTCCTTAAGCCCCTTGCTCCGGATGATATATTAAATGCCCTGGATAAGGTATCTGGCCTTGTGAAAAAGCAGATAAAGGTAAAGGATGATTCTCTAAAAAGGGCAGTTGAGGAAATATTCTACAGCACAAAGGCAGAGGATGATGCCCGAAGGGGTTACATAGAGGAAATAAAGAGGCAATGCGGTCTGCAGTCTGATGATGTGGAGATTTTGCTGGGCTATGGATACAATTCCAACAGTGCCATAAGAGCCGAGGAACTCCTGAGATTTTCAGAGGCCGTGGAGCAGGCGCCGGGTAAGGTTAAATATTGCTGCCCATTTGACAAAAGATATGAGATACTTTGTCTTCTTGACGAAGAGAGCATCAATTATGTTGTCAAGGATCTTTCTTACTATTTCAGAAAGCGCAGGGATAGTTGGATATGGGCAGCAGGCAGGACGGATATAACCCTGTGCGACAGCACGTGCCTTGATGAGATTAGAAAGAAGTTTTTGTATTCTGATGTTATAAGCGGTGAGGTGATTGATGATAAAAAAATCGCAGCCCTGAAATTTGAAAATAAAAAATCTTCCTGGAATATTGAGGCAGAAATAAAAAATGCAATCTACAAGGATGACAAGGCTGAATTTGAACGAAAGACAGCTGATTTTCTAAAGGAGGTCAGTGAAAAGAATACAGATCCGATGATGATAAAGGAAGGTATCGAAGTAATGAGTCAGAAGATACTGCATTTTCTCGAGGATAAGCATTCAGAGGGCGCCGATGTTATAAGACGGAAAAAATATCTTATCAGGATGGAATCAGCCTATACCATTCATGAGCTTACAGGCATTTATGATGAACTCATGAAGGAGTGTTCAAAACTTTTATATTCTTCCGAGTCTGTATCAAATTATGCCATAAAAAGAGCTATGACATATATCCAGAACAAATACGGAGAAAATGTGTCGTTGGAGGAAATTGCCGAGAACCTTGGGATAACTCCAGAATACTTAAGCTATCTCTTCAATCGTGAGATGGGTGTAAAATTTTCGACATATCTGCGTAATTACCGGATGGAAATGGCGAAACAGCTTTTGGAGTCAACGGAGCTTAAAATATACGAAATTGCTTCTATGGTAGGATATTCTGACACAAAGTATTTTAACAGAGTATTCAAAGAAACAGAGGGTTTATCCCCTAAGGAGTTTAGGCAGAAATGATATTTGGAAAAATCATTAAATCAATACTGTGTCTTGTGCTTTTGGCTAGCCTCATGTGTGGCTGCCAGGTTGCGGGCGAGGACACATCCGAAGCAGATACCGCAAACAGCAGGGAAAATCTTCTTGTTTGGTCATATTATGAAACGGAAGCGCAGCAGGAGGCCCTTGATAAGATCATAGACGGATTTAATGAAGTTCAGAGTGAGTACATTGCTTCGTGGGAGTACGTCCCAATGACTGAATTTTCAAAAAAGCTTGCCATGGGATATACGGAAAATGCTCTTCCGGATGTGGTAATCCTGGATAACCCCGATATGCCATATTATATTAAGGCGGGACTTTTAGAGGATATAAGTGATATTGCAAAGGAAACAGGCATTCAAAGTGATTTTTATGATGTTCTGCTGGGCACTGTATACGAAAACGGCAAGCTTTATGGTGTTCCTTTTAATTGCAACAACACAGCTCTTTTTTACAGAAAGGACATATTTGAAGAGGAGGGCTTAAGCGTCCCTTCTGACTGGCAGGAACTTAGTGATACTGCGAAAGCAGTTACGAAAAACGGACAATATGGTTTTTTGATGTGCAGCATCGAGGGCGAACAGGGAGGATTCCAGGTGCTTCCATGGATACTGTCTGCGGGAGAAGATATAGAAAGCCTGGGAGGTGAAAAAACTGCAAAGGCTTATGAATTCCTCTATAATCTGATAATCGATGGGAGTATGGATCCTAACTGTATCAATTATTCCCAGATTGATGTCGCCCGAAAATTTATAAATGGTGAGGCGGTTATGATACAGAACGGCCCATGGATTATTCCCATGCTGGAGGAGGCAGGGATAGAATATGCAGTTGCACCGCTCCCTGCAGATGAGAGGGCTTCTTCTGTGGTGGGAGGAGAGAACCTTACGATAATAAGGGGAAAAAATGCAGAGGGTGGAAAAGATTTTATAAAATATGTTTTAAGTGATGAGGTACTGGAAAGCTTTTGTGAGGAATCGTCTGTGCTTGCCCCCAAGAAAACCCTTGAGATTAACTATGATGATAATATGATGGTGTTTGCGGATCAAATGGATAAAGCTGTCCTTAGAACGCAGAATAAAAGGTGGAATGCAATCTGTTCAGACGTGTCAGGTGGTCTTGAAAAAATGCTTTCACAGAACATGAGCGCCTATGACGTTGCACAAATCTTAAAATAGTCCACCTTTCTTAGAATATTGGAATTTTTAAAAAAATGGTCCTCCCATAAAATGAATTCATCAGGAATAAGCCTGAAGAATTTATTTTATGGGAGGTTTTTTATGATAAGAAAAAGAATGAGTGCTTATCTGGCAGCGGCCCTGTGCTGTGCAACAGTTTTAACAGCCTGCGGATCAAGCGAGGCTGTAAGCACAACACAGACAACGTCGGAAACAGAGGAAGTAGCACAGACAGCAGATGCTACAGAAACAGCGGATGCTACTAGTACATCCGGAGAGAAAAAATCAGTCGTGATATGGGATTATTTCGAGACAGATGCACAGAAGGAAATGATGCAGACTCTCATTGATGGTTTCAACAGTTCACAGAGCGAGTACGAAGCAAGTCACGTATATGTTCCGTTTTCAGACTATGAAAAACAGCTGACACTTGGAGTGGCATCAGGAGAGCTTCCGGACCTGGTTATCATGGATGGATGTGGAATGGCTTCCTTTATTTCCATGGATCTGTTTGGAGATATTTCAGATGCTGATATCAACTGGGATGAATATCTTGAAGGACCTATGGAATCCACAATGATGGATGGTAAGCATTACGGAATTCCTTTTGCAACAAACTGCACAGCTCTTTTCTACAACAAGGATCTGTTTGATGCAGCAGGAATTGATTATCCGGACGAAAACACAACCTGGGAAGAATTTCACGAGATGGCTAAGGCTCTTACAAAGGATGGTGTATATGGCTTCGGTAATGCAGCAGTAAACACAGATGAAGGCACTTTCCAGTGCTTACAGTGGTTATACACAGCAGGCGGTTCATACACAGACATTGAGGATGGTAAGGAAGCTTATGAGCTTATGCAGTCTATGATAGAGGATGGTTCATGGGCAAAGGATTGTGTTAACTGGACACAGTCAGATGTTAATAATAATTTTGAGGCCGGAAATCTTGCAATGCAGCAGAATGGTCCTTGGCAGATACCCGGTATCGAAAAGGATGCTCCTGACCTTAATTATGGTGTAACCGTTCTTCCTAAGAAAGATGCTTCATCAGGACAGGCAACATCAATTCTTGGCGGCGAAAATATGGGGGCCGTTAATAAGGAAGATATGTCAGGTGCAAAGGCCTTTATTGAATATTATAATCAGACAGATGTAATGGTAGCAGCAATGAAGCAGTATGGATCATTCCCTCCGAAGACAGAAGCATCTCAGGATGCATACTGGACAGAGGATCCCATCCAGGCAAACTTTATTACACAGCTTGAAACATCTATTCCCCGTGGTCCTTCAGCAGCTTGGCCTACATATTCGGCAGCAATTCAGACAGGCTTCCAGGAGGTTATGACAAGTGCCAAAACTCCTGATCAGGCGGCAACAGATACACAGGCAGCAGTAGATGCCATTGAGTAAGTATTGGCTATAAGATTCTGCCGGGAAAAAGCTTAAAAAGTTTTTGTCCCGGCAGATTTTTTAAAAAGGGGGACCTCATGAAATTTTCAAATAAGAAAAAAGGAAATAATTTTCTAGGGATAGCATTTGCGGTTCCCGCAGTGATATATATGATGATTTTCATCGGCTATCCCATGATCCAAAATATAATACTCAGTTTTAAAAATGTGGATGTTTACTGCTTTTCAAAACCTGAAATGCAGAAATTTGTAGGCTTGTCAAATTATACCGAGCTTTTTACCGGGGCAAATTCAATATTGACAAAATCAATTGCCAATACCCTGATATTCACTATCGGCTCCATATTTTTTCAGTTTATAATCGGTTTCTTCCTGGCACTGTTATTCAGCAAGAAGTTTAAGGGAACCTCTTTTTTCAGGGGCGCAACAATGATTTCATGGTTGCTTCCTGTAACAGTTGCGGGACTTTTATTCAAGTTCATTTTTGCAAGTACAGGAGGAATAGCCAACCAGTTCCTTACGCAGCTTCATATAATTGACAAAAATATCGACTGGTTGCTGGAACCTAAGACCGCGATGGTAGCTATCATTATAGCTAATATTTGGATAGGTATTCCCTTTAATATGATGCTTCTTATCACCGGTCTTACAACTATCCCGGAAGAAATATATGAGAGTTGTGACCTGGATGGAGCAAACTGGTATCAGAGATTATTCAGGATAACAATTCCAATGATAAGACCCGCTATAATGTCGGTACTTACACTTGGATTCGTGTATACATTTAAGGTTTTCGATCTTGTATGGGTTATGACAAAGGGAGGACCGGTTAACGCAACAGAGCTTGTATCAACCTATGCATATAGACTGTCTTTTGAGGAATTTCAGTTCAGTAAGGGAGCGGCAGCAGCCAACATACTGTTTTTGATACTACTGGTGGTTGGATGTTTTTACATCAAGCTCATTAATGACGAAGAGGAGACGATGTGATGAAAAAAGAAAAAAGATCAAAATTATATTTTGCAGTTGGGCTGGTTGTCTTTATCATTCTGATGTTTCCTCTGTATTGGATGATAGTAACTGCTCTTAAGACGCAGACGGAGATATTTTCCATTCCTACGCCGCTATGGCCGAAAAATCTGACATTAGAGCCCTTTGCAGAGCAACTCAGTGCCTCAAGTGATACACTGAGAGGCTTTAAAAACAGCCTCATAATAAGTGTTGGAGCAACAGCAATATCAACAGTACTGGCAATTCCGGCTTCCTATGGACTTGCAAGGTTTCAGTTTAAGGCAAAAAAGCCATTAATACTGTTTTTCCTTATAACTCAGATGCTGCCTTCTACGTTGGTACTTACAAGCTTATACATTATGTTTTCAAAGATGCATATTCTGAATTCTTATGTAGCTCCGATACTCGCCGATGCAACGCTTGGTATTCCTTTTAGCATAATTATTCTGAGAACCTATTTTATATCGATTCCCAAGGAACTTGATGAAGCGGCTAAAATTGACGGATGCTCACATCTGCAGTCCTTTGTAAAGGTCATGCTTCCCATAGCAGGCCCGGGAGTTGTGGTGGCGGCTGTGTTTTCCTTTGTTTATGCCTGGGGCGACCTTATATACGGAATTACATTTATAACAGATCCCACAAAGAGACCCATTACGTCGAGTATCTACAATTATGTACAGCAGTATCAGACACTTTGGAACTCGACTATGGCTTTCGGAATCATAGCAATATTCCCGGTTGTGCTGATTTTTATATTTATGCAGAAGTATATAGTCAGCGGCCTCACAAATGGAGCTGTTAAAGCGTAAAGACTATGATAACCACATTTGAAGAGGATGAAATACATGAGAAAAGTTAATATTAGGGATATTAAAATCAGAGATGATTTTTTCTCAAGGCATATAGATCTTGTGAGGAAGGAAATAATCCCCTACCAGTGGAACGCAATGAATGACAGGATACCCGGTGCAGAACCTTCCCATTGTATGGATAATTTTAAGATTGCGGCAGGCCTTATGGATGGCAATTTTTTCGGAGCTGTTTTTCAGGATACAGACATTGCAAAGTGGCTTGAAGCTGTGGGATTTTCGCTGGCTTCCTATCCGGACGAGCAGCTCATGAAAACAGCGGATGAGGTCATTGATATTATAGCAAAGGCCCAGCAGTCTGATGGTTATCTGGATACGTATTTTATAATAAAAGAACCGGGTATGAGGTGGAAGAATCTGTGTGAGGGGCACGAATTGTATACTGCCGGACACATGATGGAGGCTGCAGTTGCTTATTTTGAAGGAACAGGCAAAAGGAAGCTTCTGGATGTGTGTATCAAACTGGCAGATCTTATATGCGATACATTCGGTCCGGGAGAAAATCAGATCCACGGGTATCCCGGTCATCCCGAGGTTGAGGTTGGGCTTATCAAGCTGTACAAGGTTACAAATGACAGAAAATATCTTGATATGGCAAAATACTTTGTTGATGCAAGAGGTGTTGGGGACAATTATTTCCTCAAAGAAATGGAGAGACCGGATTATAAGAGAATCTTTCCTGAATTTGCCGATTATGATCCAAAATATTCTCAGTCGCATGAGCCTGTTAGAAACCAGAACAAGGCAGAAGGCCATGCGGTAAGGGCCATGTATTTGTATAGTGCAATGGCGGAACTGGCATTTGAATATGATGATACCCAACTTCTGGATGCCTGTAAGCGACTGTGGGATAATACTGTCACCAAAAGAATGTATATAACGGGAAGTATTGGGTCTTCAGGTATTCTTGAGAGATTTACCACTGACAATGACCTTCCCAATGACTGCAATTATTCAGAAACCTGCGCATCGATTGGCCTGATGATGTTTGCGGTAAGGATGTGCAGAGGATTGAAGGATGCATCTTATATGGATATTGCCGAGAGGGCCCTATACAACACAGTACTATCCGGGTTGGCCCTTGATGGAAAATCATTTTTTTACGTTAATCCCCTTGAGATGTGGCCGGCAAGCTGTCTGAAAAGGACATCAAAAGAGCATGTAAAGCCTATAAGACAAAAATGGTTTGGAGTGGCCTGCTGTCCTCCTAATATTGCAAGAACGCTGGCAAGTCTTTCCGATTACATGTATTTTACAGATGGCAATGATATATACGTAAATCTATTCATTTCAAATGAAGGAAAAGTGACTCTGGATAACGGTGATTACAGTATTAAAGTAGAAACCAAATATCCCTATGATGGCCTTGTTAAGGCGGAGATAACTCCGCTTGAGGGAGCAAAGGGCGCTTATAGTTTGAAAATCAGGATTCCCAAGTTTGCCGAAAATGTGAGCATGAAATGCGGATATAAAGAAGAAAATAATTACGCAGTCATAGAATCCGCAGGAGAGAAGCTTATCATAGAAATGGAACTGGGCTTTTGCCCGCATTTTGTAAGAGCGAACCCCAATGTCAGAGCGGATGAGGGAAAGGTATGTCTTGTAAACGGTCCGCTTGTATATGCGCTTGAAGAGATAGATAACGGGGATAATCTTCCCGGAATATATGTGGATCCGGATGTCCTGATTACCAGGGAAAAAATAGAAGAAAAACTCAACTGCTTCGGATTTACCTTTAAAGGAAAACGAATTCGTAAAGATGAGTGGAAATCTCATGAATTATATGGACTTCATTCTACCAAACTTGAAGATGTAAAGCTCACGGCTATTCCGTATGCATACTGGAATAATCGCGGGCAGGGGGAGATGCTTGTGTGGATGAAAGAATTAATTCATTGAGATTGCAATTATATAGGAAAGGGATTGTCACAAAGCGTGACAGTCCCTTTGTTTATAATGGAAATAAAGAGACTTTTGCCGCTGTGTGCTATAATAAAAAAATCAGGGCGATGATGTCATGATTTTGCGAAGCCTGGAAAATGCCTTGGGGATTCGAGGAAGTATTATGATAGATGAACTTACCGCCTATATGGCGGAAAATTATAATGCAAAGATTGAGAGACCATGGATGAAATATCCGGAAAACATCACCTTTAAGGCACCGGAAAATGATAAGTGGATTGCGCTTATAATGCCCTATGATGGCACCTTTATAATAAATGTAAAATCAGACCCGGAGATGATATATCAGCTCTCACAGGTGAAGGGCTACATGCCGGCATACCATATGAACAAGCAGCATTGGCTGTCCGTTTATTTGGACGGCTCGGTGCCCTTTGAACAGATACTTGACCGGATAGACGAAAGCTACAGGATAGTTACCGATTCACCGACAAAGCGCATTTACGAGGCGGTTAAGTCAATCCCCAAAGGGAAAGTCGCTACCTACGCCCAGGTGGCCGAGATGGCGGGGGATAAGAAAATGGCCAGGGCCGTTGGCAATGCCCTGCATAAGAATCCGGATCCCGAGCATATCCCCTGTCACAGAGTGGTGAACGCAAAGGGAGAGCTGGCGGATGCTTTTGTGTTTGGTGGTGTTCACGAGCAGGCGGTGCGTCTTGCAAAAGAAGGTGTTGAAACATTCCCTGCCACGGAAAATAAAAAGGCATGGGTTGATCTTGCAAAATACGGAGTGAAGATATGAAGATATTAGTTGTAAACGGAAGCCCCAGAGGCAATAACAGCAACACAATGGAAATGACAAATGCAGTGCTCTCCGGAATCAGAGAGTCAGATGAAAACGCCGAGATCGAACTGCTCACCGTAAAGGATATGGATATAAAGCCATGTATGGGCTGCATGAGCTGTTGGGGCAGGACTGCCGGAAAGTGTGTTATAGATGACTGCATGCAGGAGGTCCATAAAAAATTCATGCTGTCTGACCTTGTGATCTACAGCTTTCCGTTGTATTTTTTCGGAATGCCCGGCCCCATGAAAACCTTTGTGGATCGGATGATGCCCCTTATGGAAACCTACAAGGGCAAGGTACGTGATATAGGCGATGATGCCTTCCATGAGTTTCGCTATGATGTTTCAGGCAAGAAATTCATGATCATCTCATCCTGTGGCTACGGCAGAACGGAGGAAATCTATGACTCCCTGATTAAAGAATTCAATTTTATCTACGGAAAGGATAATTACACGGCACTGCTGACTCCGGAGAGCGAAATGTTTGCCATACCGCCGATGAGAGCCCAGATAGACAGATATCTTGAAAATTATGTTGAGATAGGGAAAATCATTGGACGGGGAGAAGAGATTCCCGCCGAACTCATTGAAGAATCACGAAAACCCATGATACCCCAGCGAGCCCTTGAGAAGCTCATGAACAATTACTGGGATGAGGTGACTCCAAAGGAGCCTTACCCGGCACCCCATTTAAGATAGGCTACAGCTTATCGTTGCCCTTGCCTTCCTCAATCCGTTTAACGTAGGTTTCGGGGTCGGCGATCATATCAACCATCATGCGGAAGGAATTCATGACCATGCGCTCCTTGTTGCATTCAACAGGATTCTTCCCAATTTCACGGATCAGATTATACTTGCTCATCTGGAATACATAGAGGTCGGACAGGGAATAGCCCCTGATGCAGACCTCATCCAAAAAAGTGTGATTTTCAAGGTAGTAGACAAGTTCCTTGAAAATCGCATCATTATCCATTATGTCACTCCACAGCTTATCAGACCATTCCCGGTCATAATTGCAGAAATCACATAACTGATAGAAATATTCACATGCTTTGATTTTTGAGGTAGAAATTATAATGCTCATGATTTTTGCCTCTGGTTGACATAAAATTTGCGCCGGCGCCTGTGCTTGTTATCCGGTGAGGTTAACATAAAAATGATCGGTAACCTCCGTCCCCGGCGATCATTTCGGTAACCTCCGTCCCCGGCGATCATTTCGGTGATATTTTCTTGTGACATTATATCACAATGAAGCGTATAATCAGAATTGAAGGTGTAATTTATACGCCATTGCGAAAGGAGAAGGATATGAGCGAGAAGATAATACGCTGGGGGCTCATGGGAGCAGGAGCCATACTTGACAGATTCATGCCAGGGGTCAGGAACGTGCCGGATATGGAGGTTGTGGCAATTGCCTCAAGAACTGAAGAGTCTGCAAAACGCCAGGCGGATAAATACAATATTCCCGATATCAACACCTATGAGGAACTTGTAGCAAGAGACGACATAGATGTTCTGTATATAAACACCATCCATCCGAAGCACTGCGAGATGGCCATCATGGCCATGAATGCGGGAAAATCAGTTCTCGTTGAGAAGCCGGCAGCCGTAAATGCAGCTGATTTTGCAAAAATGGCGGAATGTGCCAAAAAGAACAACGTCTTTATGATGGAAGCCGTGTGGACGAGATTTTTCCCAATGTGGGATAAGCTAAGGGAGGTAATAGCCCAGGGAGAGATAGGAAAGGTCAAGATGCTTGAGTCAGCCTTCTGTTTCGAACTTGAAAACGAAAGCCCTGCGTCCCGTCTTCTCGATATGAATCAGGCAGGTGGAAGCCTTCTGGATGTGGGAGTGTATAACCTTAATTTCGCCAATATAATTCTCGGAAAATATCCTGTGGATATAAAGGGCTGCGCTGCCACCAATACGGATGAAAACAATTTCGGAGTTGATGAGGTTGACGGCTTCGTTCTTAAATATGATTCCGGCCAGATCGCAATGTGTAAGTGCGCTGTAAGGTGTAACATGCCGGAAAACGGCGCAATATACGGAACGAAGGGGTACATTGAACTGCCGGAATTTTACAAGCCCCAGAGGGCCATTATCCATACAGGGGATAAAGTCAGGGAGATACAGTGTCCCGTTCCCCAGATTGACTTAAAGTCACCTGATCAGGGCTATCAGTATGAGATAAAGCATGTTAACGAGTGCTTAAGACGTGGCGTTAAGGAGTCTTCTGCTGTGCCTTTTTCACACACTGAAGAGATTCTTAAGGAATGCGACAGTATAAGAGAAGCCTGGGGCATCAGGTATCCATTTGAATGATGATATGAGATTTAGAACTGACCATGATCCTAACAGAATGAGGGTATCCTTTGATCTTGACGAGGTGCTTTTTGTCTCCCCTGTTACCCACAAAACTGAGAAGGAACTTACCTTTCCCTTCAACAAGATATATAAGGAGAGACTGCGGCTGGGAACGCCGGATCTTGTAAACAGGCTGCAGAGCGAAGGGTTTGAAGTCTGGGTATACACTTCCTCCTTCAGAACTGAAAGGTATATAAAAAACCTTTTCAGACATTATGGAGTAAGGTTTGACGGAATCGTGAACGGAGAGAGGCATCTTCGGGAGGTGCAGGGAAACCGGAAGGACCCTGTGCCTCAAAAGCTTCCCAGCAAATACAGAATCTCTCTTCACATAGATGACGAGGCCATTGTGGTAACAAGCGGAAGACTGCATGGCTTTAACGTATACCAGCTCAATGCCCAGGATGATGACTGGGCCGGGAAAATCATGCAAAGGGTGTATGAAATAAAAAAACGTGAGCGACCTGATCTTGAGTGAACCGGAACATCGGGAGATGTAAAAAGATAAACATATTATTAGGAGGAATAAATGCCAAACTGGCCGGAAGATTATATTGAATTTGTGCTTAAGGATATAGAGGAAAGCGGCGGAGTAAGACGTGCTATGAAGGCCGGATTTATAGAAAGATGCATGACAAGGCACTGCTCACCTTCTGAAATCCACCCTAATCCCGAGGATGAATTTTCCATTGAGAGTGTGGGACCCAGCTTCAGCATAGTGCATGATTATGCTATGGAGGTCAAAAAAGCCCTGGCCCTGGAACTTGAGGTGTTTGAAGAACCGGTGATAGTTGAAAAGCTTGAAGAAGACGGTTACATGCTCCTAAACGGTCACCACCGCTGGTTTGCCGCACGCAGAATGCAGGCCCCGAAGATTTACATCAAGATCGTAAACCTCATACATGAGGGCGACATTATCAGGATGCTTGAGAAAAATCATAACACAAAAAGGGTATCCTTCGATCTTGATGAGGTGCTTTTGGCAAAATCAGGTGAGGCTCAGGCTGAGATTACCGATTCCCTGCTTTCAAAACGCATTAAGGAGAGACTGCGCACCGGCGCCCCTGAAGTAATAAAGGCATTCAGTGAAAAGGGCTATGATGTGTGGATATACACCGCAGGCTATCTCTCGGAGGAATATATCAGCGGACTGCTTTCAATGTACGATGTGAAGGCTGATGTCATAATCAACGGTGTAAATTCCAAGGGAAAATCACGTGTTAAGGAAACAGAAAGGGTACGAAAGCTTTTACGGGAAAAGTATCGGGAGGCGGTTCATATTGATAACGAGTCCATTTTGAAAACCTATTCCGATGGCAGATCCTATGAGGAGATAATGATAGCCGATCATAATGACTGGGCTAATGGGATATTGGATGCACTTAGCGCTATGTGATGAGGAGGTGTTGTTTTTTACACTTTACTGTCTTGTCAGTTGTAATGTCATGTGTTATACTCTCGGCAGGTAAAATCCCGGATCCGGCAAAAATACCATAAGACGGATTCACCTACCATACCCAAAGAGAGGAAAATATTATGGAAAAATTTAAGGCATTTTTAAAGCGAAAGAACATTGAGATTTCCGTAAAGAGGTATCTCATTGACGCACTGGGCGCAATGGCCCAGGGACTGTTCTGCTCCCTGCTTATAGGAACGATCATCAATACCATCGGCCAGCAGACGGGAATCGAATACTTAACAACCATTGGCGGCTTCTGTACCGCCATGTCAGGTCCAGCAATGGCAGCAGCCATCGGTTATGCCCTGCAGGCACCTCCACTTGTACTGTTTTCAATGGTAGTCGTTGGTTCTGCAGCCAACACTCTCGGCGGCGCCGGAGGCCCTTTGGCAGTTCTTGTCATTGCAATCTTTGCCGCGGAATTCGGTAAGGCAGTATCCAAGGAAACTAAGATTGATCTTCTTGTTACTCCCGGTGTCACGATCCTTGTAGGTGTGATTTTATCCACGCTTATAGCACCGCCCATCGGAGCCGCTGCCTCGGCTGCAGGCAAGCTCATAATGTACGCAACAGAGCTTCAGCCCTTCTTCATGGGCATTCTTGTTTCGGTAATAACCGGTATTTTCCTAACCCTTCCCATTTCATCTGCTGCAATCTGCGCGGCTCTGGGTCTAACCGGTCTTGCAGGTGGTGCTGCGGTCGCAGGATGCTGCGCCCAGATGGTTGGCTTTGCTGTTATGTCCTTTAGGGAAAATCGTTGGGGCGGACTTGTATCCCAGGGTATAGGAACCTCAATGCTCCAGATGGGTAATATCATTAAAAATCCCCGCATCTGGATAGCTCCCACACTTGCAGCAGCAATAACAGGTCCCATTGCAACCTGTATCTTCCACCTGGAGATGAACGGCTCTCCCGTATCAAGCGGAATGGGAACCTGCGGTCTGGTAGGCCAGATAGGTGTTTATTCCGGCTGGGTTGCCGACGGCAAGGTCATAACGGCATTTGACTGGATCGGACTCATTCTGATATGCTTTATCCTGCCCGGTGTCCTTTCATATATATTCGGGCAGATTGAGAGGAAGCTGGGATGGATCAAGGACGGAGACTTAAAGCTTGACTAAACTTCAGCAGGGCTTTCATAAGCCACTGTAAACAGTATTTTAAATATTAAGCAGGTGCAAAAGATGGACGGCGATTTAAGACGCAAAAAAATCATAGAAATATTATCAAATGCCCAAAAACCGGTTTCAGGGGATAAGCTTGCAGCTGAACTTAAGGTCAGCCGCCAGGTAATCGTCCAGGACATGGCGCTACTGCGTGCCAATGGCGTGCAGATCTTCTCCACAAACCGCGGCTATATAATTGAAAAATCAGCCGATACCATGGCCTGCCGAGTATTTAAGGTGGCTCATTCCGATGAGGAAACCGCAGATGAAATGAATCTGATCGTTGATCTGGGCGGTCATATTCTTGATGTTTTTGTCTATCACAGAGTTTACGGCGTTATAAGGGGTGACTTAAACGTTAAGTCCCGCCTGGACGTTCGCAACTACATGGAAAAGATCCACTCCGGAAAATCAAGTCTTCTTAAAAACGTAACAAGCGGTTACCATTACCACACGGTAGCCGCTGAAAATGATCAGATTCTGGATATGATCCAGAAGGAACTCTCCGAGGCCGGCTTTTTAGCACAGCTTTCGGATTATGAGCCTGTGGATTTTTGGAAAAAATAAAAGATTTGAAATGAGATTAAAGAAAATTCTGAAAACCACATTATGCGTATTTACAGCGGCATTGACACTGGTGACATCGGCGGTATCCCTCCAGGGCTGCGGAAAAAAGGATGCGGCAGGGCAAAATGAGACTGCGGATGAGGGTAGCAGCGGTAATGCCGGCCCTTCCCTTGATGACACCATCAATGGCTGGAAGAAAAACAGTGAGGCAGAGTATAACAGGCGGATGCAGGCGCTGTATGAGGTCCTGCAGCCCATGTGGGCCGATGAATGCGAGTACAGGTCTGCCTGGGATTTAAGTGAACTATACACTGATGAGAAGGACTTCCGCGCTGACTATGATGAGGTAGAGGACTGGATCACATCTCTTAAGGATTTTGAGGGAACCCTTGATAATAAGGAGAGCATCAATGCTTACTTCAGAGCCATAGAAGATGAAGAGATGAATGAAAAATACAACACCATGCTCATGTACTGCGAGCTTGGGGAATCTCTTGATCTTAAGGATGATTATTACAGTAACTTAAGCGAGGAGCTTAAGGACCTTGAGAATGATTTTGCGAAGGCTACCTCCTACGCCCAGCCTGAGATAATGGAGCTGCCCTTTGAAACCCGCAAGGAGATATTTGAGGATCCGATCTTCGATGATATGAGCTACTATCTGCGATACTATTCCCTGGAGGATTCCTATAGCTTTTCCCGGGAGGAAAAGGAAGAAATTGCCGATCTTGAACGCGATCAGGGCCAGGGACTTGATGATTATGAGCAGTTCAGATATGTTGACTTTCCGGCGGCTGATTTTACAATGCCGGACGGAACTGAAGTTAAGCTTACGGGGGATGAGTACACGGCCATAATCCAGGGTAGCTATGACCGGGATGTTAAGGCTGATGCCTACATTGCCTATGAGGAAAGCTTTAAAAAACAGGCAGATGTTTTCGCAGGATTTTTGCAGACCACAATGGAGGAGAAGTGGGAGGAGGCCAAAAGATACGGCTATGACACGACCCTTGACATGGCTCTTGACGAGGAGTACCTCGGCCGGGAGGTATTTGACAACGTTATAAAGGCCGCTAATGACGCTTCATCGGATTATGCCAGATATATAAGCCTTCACAAGAGTGCATTATCGATAGATGAACAATATATGTTCGACCTTGATACAAGCGCTTCCGATATTTCGGAACCCATTTTCCCCTATGACGATACCATTGAACTTGTGAAGAAATCAACCGAAGTCCTGGGCAGTGACTATGCCACTATCCTTGATGAGATAGTGAGCGGAGATTACATTGACACTGAGCTTGGGGAAAATCGTGAGGGTTCAAGCTACTGTATGGGCGCAGGCAAAAGGAACATGCCCCGCATTTTCACAAACTTTTACGGTGAATATACTGATGCAAGCAATTTATCCCATGAGCTTGGACATGCCGTTAACTATCGCATGACCGCGCAAAATCAGCCAATCTGGTATACGGATGTTTCAATCTTCGATACCGAGGTGTGCTCCATAATGCATGAGCTTCTTTTAAATGCCTACCTTGTCGATAATGCAGACAGTGACGGTAAAAGGCTGTATTACCTTGAAAAGCTTCTGGACATTTATGATTCCGCATTTTTCTCGCAATGCATGTATTCGGAGCTTGAGGACTATATGTATGGAATCGTGGAAAACGGCGGGACTCTTAAGGGCAGTGACATAAATAAAAAGATGGGGGAGCTTTTTGTAAAATACCGGGGCAGTGATATTTACTGTGAGGACAGTGCCTGGTGCTGCATAGACCATCTCCACTACGGTTATTACATGTACAAGTATGCAACCTCCATCTGCTATGCATCGGCCCTGGTGCAGGATATTCTTGACGGTGATGAGGAGACCATAGAGGCCTACAAAACCTTTATGAAGTCCGGGAGCAGCGATGATCCTGCAGAACTTTTAAAGCTTGCGGGAATTGATCCCTACTCAGCAGAAACCTATGCAGCGGCGGGCGAGTATTATGCCTCGTTAGTTGATGAATATGAGGAACTGCTTAGCAAGCAATAAATCGGAAACAGTGGGAAGAAATATGTCAGTTTTTTATCTTGCCCCATTGGAGGGCATCACAGGCTATATATTCAGAAATGCGGTAATGGATATGTTTTCGGAGGGCGTAGACAAGGTCTACGCTCCTTTCATAATGCCCCATATCAAGATACCCATGAGTAAAAAGGATATGGATGATATAGGATATGAGCATAACAGGCACGGAAAATTAGTACCCCAGATCCTGACGAATGATCCGGAGGGCTTTAAGGTCCTTGAAACTGCCATGCGGGAGTGCGGACATAAGGAGATAAACCTGAATCTGGGCTGCCCATCAAGAACCGTAACCTCTAAGGGGCGCGGCTCCGGATTTTTAAGCTATCCCCAGGCCCTGGATGATTTTCTCTATAGGATATATGAAAATGCCGCCGGACCCATCAGCATTAAGACGAGGATCGGGGGCGATGACCCTGAGGAATTCCCCCGTCTTCTTGAAATCTTCAATAAATATCCGGTATATGAGCTTACGGTCCATCCCCGCATAAGAACCCAGGCCTACAACGGCACGCCCTATCGGGAGTTTTATTACTATGCCCTTAAATACAGCAAAAATCCCGTGTGCTATAACGGGGATATATATAATGAAATGGATTTAAACCGCCTTATCCTAGAGTGCCCTGAGGATGCACTTAAAAATCGCTTATCACGTCACCCATCGGATACCGAAAATTCGACTTTTTCTCCTGCTGTTATGATAGGCCGGGGAATGGTACGCAATCCGGGACTTATAAGGGAACTCACAACAGGACAGAAGGCCATGAGCGCAGAGCTTTCGGATTTCTTAAAAAGACTTCGCGATGACTATAGCATGGTCTTCTCAGGTGATACTCCGGTACTTTTTAAAATGAAGGAAATCTGGTCCTACATGGGTGTGATTTTCCCGGAGGGGGAGAGGGACATTAAGAAAATGCTTAAGTGCAAAAGCCTCGCAGAATACGCGATGTATGAAACTAAGATATTTAAGGAGCATGAACCCAAGTTAACATAAAAATTATCCCTTCTTTTTTCTATAAAAACCGACATTCGGTAAAAAAAATCGACATTTGGAAAAGGTTTTTAAGATTTCCCTGTTTCTTCTGATATATTACTATCGTCAAAATCATGAACAAACAGTGCCTGTTAGTTTGGCAAAAAAGAGGAGCAGTCCGGGCTGTTTCGGAAACGTTTCCGGAAACGGTCCGGCAGAGATAGAAAGAGGGAAAATCATGAAATTAAGAGAGCTTAAGAGACTTGGAATCATCGTATTATCAGCAGCGCTTATGAGTGCACCGGTTGCGGCAACTTTTGCATATCCCGCAACAGTGTATGCGGCAGAGGTTAAGGCAGGATCAGGATCCGGCGCACAGGCAGCATCCGCATCCAGGGCAGCATCCACCGGCAAAACACAGACAGCATACGTGACCCAGAGCAACGCAAACGGCCGCACCACAGGAAAGAAGACAACAAAAGCCGGTAAGAGCACATCTGTTAGTGACATAACGGATATGACAAGCCTGATACTGGCCTTCATCACCCAGAACAGAGATTTCTATCTGGCTAATTTAAATAACCCAAGCTTTGCTTTTTTCTCAGCAGAAGCGTATGCAGCAGCCAATCCCGATGTTGTGGCACTTGTTGGCAATGACCCGGCAGCACTTCTTAACCATTATCTTAATGTGGGAGCACTTGAGGGCAGAAGCTGCGGAACCTCAACAGACCCCATCGTTGCCATCGTATCCAACCCCACTGTTGCGGCAGCAGTCATGAGCGCAGGCAGCGGGGCTACACCTGCAATGGCAATGCAGGCCTTTAAGGAGGTAACGGGAACCACATCGACGGAGGGTATACATATCGCGATCGCCGATAATGGACAGATCGCCGTTAAGAGCGTTGACGCAGGAGCCCCGGCAGGCGCAAGCGTTGTCTTAAGCGCAGGTACTACCTTCGGAGGAAGCGCTGCAACAAACGCAGTGACCAATGAAACCTCTGAAGGCACAGCGGCGGATACAGCTACAGCCACCGATAACGCATCTTCGACCTCATCAGATGGCAACTCATCTGGTTCCGG
>R03__coassemble_398_pt1 | contig 25860 bp, 20 predicted proteins | sample R03__metabat2_high_PE_019 | metagenome-assembled genome bin R03
GTTATTGACGGCTGCGGGATCTACAGGGTTATGTGGCATATAATCGTGCCTCTTATGAAGAATTCAATCGTGACAGTACTGGTACTTCAGTTCTTCTTTAAGTGGAATGATCTGCTGTTCTCCATGACCTTTATATCGGACACCAAGCTTAAGACGGTGCAGACCGGACTTCTGTATTTCTCGGATGAATTCGGCAACAAGAACTGGGGCGCGATCTTCGCATCGGTTTCAATGAGTATCCTGCCCATGCTTGTTCTGTACACTGTACTTAACAAGGCGGTTATCGAGGGCATGACCTCAGGCGCGGTTAAGGGATAGGAGCAGTATTAATTACGGAAGAAAATATTATGGATGCAAAATATACGGAATATTACAACTTAATTCGGTGGTTTGTATTGGATAATACGGAGGGGCTTTTAAAGGCCCCTCGTAGTTTTATCCGATACCCTTTTATAGATCCGGGCTCGGTCTACGACGGAAACGTTTGGGACTGGGATACCTACTGGTCGGTTTACGGACTTTTGCCCCTTATAAAGAGTACCGGTGATAAGGAACTGATGGAGCGGGTTATTACTCATGCAAAGGGAAATGTGGCTAATTTTTTCGACCATCAGCTTGAGGACGGCTACATCCCCATGATGATCGAGGTGGCCGACTGGCCGGAACCATACCTTAATATGAGGCATAAGGAAGGGGTTAAGCTTAACATGCACAAGCCTTTTCTTGCCAGCCAGATAGTGCTCATATCGGAACACATCGGGGACTATGCCTGGGCAGCAGGCTATAAGGAAGGCCTTGCAAAATACTTTAAGCACTACAGGGATAACTACTTTAACGAAAACTGCGGACTCTATGTGTGGCATGATGACATCATGATCGGAATGGACAACGATCCTGCGTCCTTCGGAAGGCCCAATGACTCCACGGCCAACATATATCTTAATTCTTTCATGGTCAGGGAAATGGGCAACTATGAAAAATACCTGTTCGCTATCGGTTGCGAGCCCTCAAAGGTATCAGAAGTTACAAGGCAGAGGAAGGCCCTTACAGAGGCGATTTTGACAGAGTGCTTTGATAAGAGAGATCAGTTCTTCTACTCCGTTGACGTGGATATTAAGACCAGAAAATATGACTGGTTCCATCAGGGACTGGGCGTGTTCTGGAAGACCCTTCCCATTAAGATAAGGGTGTGGTCCGGATTTCTGCCTATGGCAGTTGGTTTTGCGACCAGGGAGCAGGCTGAGGCCCTTAGGAAACATTACTGGGATGAGGAAACCTTCCATTCACCCTACGGCATCGCAACCCTTGCCAAGGATGAGAGGATGTTTGACTTATCCGTTACGAATAACCCTTCAAACTGGCTGGGACCCATCTGGATCGTGGCAAACTATCTGGTGTTTAAGGGCTTTATGAATTACGGCATGAGGGAAGAAGCCCTGGACATTGCACAGAATACTCTTACGCTTCTGGGCGAGGACATTAAGAAGTCCGGCTCCCTGCATGAATACTACAACCCCTTCACAGGTGAACCTGTCATGAACGGAGGGTTTGTTAACTGGAACATACTGGCACTTAACATGTATGATGAGCTGAAGGAATCATGAACGGTTGGAAAGACGGAAAATTTAATGATGTGGTCACAATGATCGTGGACTGCGTAATAGTAAACTTCCTGTGGATGATTTTCTCTATCCCGGTGATTACAATAGGGGCCTCCACTGCGGCGGCCTGTCATACCCTTAACAAGGTTGTGAGAAACAGTGAGGGTACGCTTTGGAAGGAATTTATCGGGGCCTTTAAGTCGAACTTTAAGCAGGCGACCGTTATTTGGGTGTTAACAGCGCTTGTCGAGGGCCTGACTTTCCTTAACTATAGGATCACATATATGCAGTTTACCGAAGGCTATACCCAGGTGCGCACCTACTTTATCATGATGGCATTCATGGCATTTTTTGCCATATGGTTTATATCTGCCTGCGCCTACATTACGAAATTCGACAATCCCTTAAAGCTTGTGATCGTTAACTCCATTAAGCTATTTGCGGTGAGTCTTAAGGACACGGCGCTGATATTTGCGGTGCTTCTTGCGGGGATCATCCTTATGTGGTGCTATGTGCGGCTGATGATAGTGGTGCCGGCGTTCATGCTGTATTTTGCCGGGCACTTTTTTAATAATATTTATGAGATATGCATCCGAAATTCGGAAAATCAGTAGATTGCGGAGATAATGATGAGAGAAAAAAACATTCCCTACTATACACTCAATAAGTACAAGGAACCTGATATGACCCTTGTCAGGGAAAATCTGAAAAACGAGGTTTTGAAAACAACCTTCAAGATGATAGTCCTTGATGATGACCCCACAGGGGTGCAGACTGTATCCAACGTGTCCGTTTATACGGACTGGTCTTATGATAGTATTAAGGCAGGCTTCTTAGAGGAAAATAACCTGTTCTTTATTCTGACCAATTCAAGGAGCTTTACTTCCGACGAAACCAGAAGGGCACATCTTGAGATTTCCGAAACAATATGCGCTGTTGCCAGAGAGCTTGAGCGGGACTTTCTCATAATATCACGGGGAGATTCCACATTAAGAGGCCATTATCCCGTAGAAACCCTGATGATAAGGGAGGGAGTGCTTGGAAGCGGCTTTAAGATGCACGGTGAGATCTTATGCCCCTACTTTAAGGAGGGTGGCAGGCTAACCGTTGATGATGTGCATTATGTAAAATACGGCGATGAACTTGTACCTGCGGGCAATACTGAATTTGCCCTGGATAAGACCTTCGGATATTTTGCTTCGGATCTTAAGGAATATATTGCCGAGAAGACAAGCTATGTATATCCGGTATCTTCCGTAAAGAGCGTGAGCCTTAAGATGCTGCGGGATATGGACTATGAGGGCATTGAGGAGCTTCTTTTGTCAGTGGATCACTTTGATAAGGTGGTAGTCAATGCCATTGACGAGTGCGATGTGATGATCTTTGCAACGGTGCTCCTGCGTGTTCTTGCCAAACGCAGATTTTTCGCCATAAGATGCGCTGCCGGGCTTGTAAAGGCCCTGGGGAATATTCCCGATAAGCCTCTTCTTACAAGGGAGGACATGATAAAGGATGAGAGTGAAAACGGCGGCATAATAGTAGTTGGCAGCTATACTGCCAAAACAACCTCACAGTGGGAGGCTCTTAAGGAACTTGAGGGCATTGATTTTATCGAACTTGATTCGGATCTTGTGATCGAGCCGGAGGAGCTTGATAATGAGGTAAAGCGTGTTGTTTCCAAGGCTAATGAGTTTATAAAGCAGGGCAGATGCGTCTGCATCAGTACAAAACGCCGGCAGCTGAGCTTTGATAAGGACTCAAGAGATCAGGCACTCCTTAAATCGGTGGCCATATCAAATGCGGTACAGCGGTGTGTAGGGGACCTTAAGGTTAAGCCGGCTTTTATCGTAGCTAAGGGAGGTATAACCTCATCAGACATAGGGACCAAGGCTGTAGGGGTTAAAAAGGCAACGGTTCTGGGGCAGATAATGCCCGGAGTGCCCGTGTGGCAGACTGATGAGATATCGAAATTTCCGGGAATCCCATATGTGATCTTTCCGGGGAACGTGGGAGAGATAACAACACTTAAGGATGCAGTTCTTAAGTTGATGAAGCACTGATAAGAACGAAATGATATCTGAAACTGATAATAACAGATTGACACTGAATAGATTAGGAATAGTTATGTTAACCAACAGAAAGGAGCGCTTATGAAGGTAGGCCTTATTTACACAAGTACAACACCTGAGCTTATTGAACTGGTGGAGAGGGAGGTTAAGAAGAATTTAGGAGAGGATGTTGAGTTATTTTCCCTTCAGGATCCAAGTATTTTAGCTGATGTAAGGGATACGGGCTTTGTTACGGCTGCTCCTGCGGCAAGACTGGTTTCAATGTACATGAAGGCAGCCTGTGAGGGTGTGGACGCAATGCTCAACATATGCTCTTCCGTAGGTGAGGTCGCTGATGCCGCGCAGAGTATAGCCGACTACATCGGCATTCCCATTGTAAGGGTTGATGAGGATATGTGCCGTGAGGCGGTAAGGTGCGGTAAGAGGATAGGCGTTATGGCTACACTTCCCACCACCTTAGAGCCCACTAAGAATACCATAAAGAGAGTAGGTCGCAAGATGGGAGCCTATCCGGAACTTGTGGACTGCCTTGTTGAGGGTGCCTTCGGACTTGATCAGGATCAGTTTAAAAAGAGAATGGCGGAATCCGCAGGAGAAATAGCGGACAAGGTTGATGTGATCGTTTTAGCCCAGGGCTCCATGGCGTACTGTGAGGAATATCTTGCCGACATGTACAAGAAGGTGGTTTTATCAAGCCCCCGCTTCGGAGCAGTTGCCCTTAAAGAGGCTCTTGTTAAAAAAGGAGTTATTAAATAATGGATAAGGTCATGATCTCCGTTGCCCCTGTTTCGGCATCGGATACACATATTGATCCTAAGACAATCGCCGGGGATGTCCTGAACTGCTACAGGGAAGGTGCTTCAATGGTACATCTCCATGTGAGGGATAAGAGGGGCAGGCTCACTCCGGACATGACTTTACTTAAGGAGACTGTGGAACTCATAAGAGAACAGTCAGACATTGTAATTGAGGTTTCAACCGGCGGTGTATCCGATCTTACAATTGAGGAGAGATGTCAGCCCTGCTATGCACCCTATGTTGAGGCAACAAGCCTTAATGTAGGCTCTGTTAATTTGGGAGAGGCGGTGTATCAGAATCCCATTAAGGATGTCGAGTACTGTGTTAAGCAGATAATCGATAATAACAAGAGACCGGAGATAGAGGTCTTTGAACTGGGAATGATCAACACTGTCAAGGAGCTATCCGGCAGGTTCGACTTTGTTAAGCCCGTGCTCTTTGCCCTTGTTTTCGGCCATGGAGGAGAGATGCCGGCAACTAAAGAGGCTCTGCGCCATATGAGAGAGTATCTCTATGAATGCTTTTTGGAAGATGAGGTCCTGTGGGGCTACACTCAGGCGCACCGCAAGGACTGGAGTATGATGAGCCATGCCCTTGATGAGGGAGCCTCAAGCATACGCATAGGCTTTGAGGATTCCGACTATCTGGATCCCGATACCCGGGTTAAAACAAACGCCGAACTTATAAAAAGAGCATCCCAGCTCGTAAGATCGAAGGGTAAGGAGCCTATGACACCGGCTGAGGTAAGGAAAATGATGCATATCGGACTATGATTTTAAAATACACTGCATAAATATAAGGACATTCAAATGGTTAAGATAAAAAACATACGAGTTGACTACACTGATAACCCCATAGGCATTACCGGGATTCCGGGATTTTCCTGGAAGATAGAGGGTGATGGGAAAAACCTCATCCAGAAGTCCTATGACCTGCAGATAGCCCTTGATGAGAACTTTGAGAATATCATCTGCGAGGAAAGTAAGGAAACGGATGGGTCTGTTAACGTATATCCAAAGGAACTTAAGCTTGATCCGGTCACAAAATATTATTACAGAGTGAAGGTGACCTTAAATACCGGAGAGGCAAGTGACTTTTCAGAGACCGGATATTTTGTGACGGCTCTTATCGATAACAACGACTGGAGAGGTAACTTCATTTCCGCGGAAACGGAAGATGATGCCGACAATTCGAAGGGTACCTATGTAAGACATGAGTTTTCCTTAAAGGGCAGGGTTAAGGCAGCATATCTTTTATCAACCGCCCTGGGGCTTTACAATGCATATATTGACGGTAGCAGGATTGGGGATTTTGAACTTTCCCCGGGCTGGACGAGCTATAAAAATCATCTGTGCTATCAGATGACTGAGGTTACGGAGCTTTTAAAGGACGGCAGAGAGCACTGTATTTTAGCCCATCTCGGTGCAGGGTATTATAAGGGCACCATGGGATTTTTAATGATGCGCAATAATTACGGAAAACAGACCGCCTTCCTGTCTGAACTTCATGTTGAATATGAGGACGGCAGCCGTGAGGTTATTGCAACGGATGCTTCCTGGAAGGGCTGCGATTCGCCGGTTACCTTTGCTGAGATTTACGATGGTGAGGTCTATGATGCCACAAGAGAGATCCCCGGAATATTCGAGGCGGGATTTGAAACGGAAAAGGGCAGCAGGGGAGCAGACGGCACTGTTTCTAATACCGGAAGAAGTGAATTTGGTTTACATAATGTAGAAATAATTGACTTTGACAAAAATGTACTCACATCCCAGCCCTATGGGCGTGTTAAGGAAATGGTAAAGCTTCCCGCACAGAGCATATTTACAACTCCCGAGGGGGATAGGGTGATCGACTTCGGCCAAAATCATGCAGGCTGGATCCATATAATCCTGGATGGTGCGAAAAGAGGCGAGGTTGTTGAACTTGACTGCTTTGAATCCCTTGATGCAAAGGGGAATGTTTATGTTGAGAACCTAAGAGGCGCCAAAAACCGTTTTGTATATACCTGCAGCGGATTGGGTCATGAGGAGTATCATCCACACTTTACCTATCAGGGATACCGGTATGCCAAGGTTGTATCCTGGGCAGGGGAGGAGCTTACTGTTGACAGGGTATGCGCCTATGCTGTTTATTCTGATATGGAACTTACCGGAGACTTTAAATGCGGCAATTCCGATATCAACCGTCTCTGGTCCAATATTACCTGGTCCTTAAGAAGCAATTTTGTCGATATTCCGACTGACTGCCCCCAGAGAAACGAACGTGTGGGATGGACGGGAGATGCCCAGATATTCTGTCCTACGGCAAGCTATATCATGAATACCTACAATTTCTTTGATAAATGGCTTAAGGACGTTGCCTTTGACCAGACTCCGGAGGGCGGAGTGCCACACGTGGTGCCGGATATCATAACCCCGTATATTGAGGTTGTTAATGACTGGCTCTGCTCCCAGGGAACCCATTCGGCGGCGGCCTGGGCGGACGTGGCGGTGCTTAATCCCTGGAATCTGTACCTTGCCTATGGCAACAGACAGATCCTCATAAGTCAGTATGACAGCATGAAAAAATGGATAAACTTCATGCGGGACCATGCTGACGGTATCATATGGAATTACAGGCTCCAGTTCGGTGACTGGGTTGCGCTTGATGCAGAGGAAGGCAGCTATTTCGGAGCAACACCCAACGACCTGACCTGCACGGCCTATTATTTCCTTTCAACCTCCACCTTTGCAAGGATCGCATATATTCTGGGTAATGAGGCGGATGCTGAGGAATACAGTGCACTTGCCGCAAGAATACGGGATGGCTTTATCGAGCATTTCTTTGACCCCAAAACAAAGGGCATGAGGGTTCAGACTCAGACAGCTCACATAGTTGCGCTTTATTTCGGCCTGACTCCCGATGAATATGTCCGGAATACGGTTTCAGAGCTATTAGAGCTTCTTAAGAAGGAAAATGGTCATCTGGTTACGGGATTTGTGGGAACGCCTTATTTTACCCATGCGCTTTCCCAGAACGGATGTCTTAATGAGGCTTATGATCTGCTCCTTAAGGATGATTTTCCCTCCTGGCTGTATCAGGTCAAGCAGGGGGCAACAACGGTGTGGGAGCATTGGGACGGATTAAAGCCCGATGGAACCATGTGGAGTGCTGATATGAACTCCTTTAACCATTATGCCTATGGTTCAATAGGACAGTGGCTTATAAGGGTTGTGGCGGGAATCGATCTTGACAGTGAGGACCCGGGATATCACCACCTGATCCTTAAACCGGCTCCAAGCTCAAAGCTTAAAGAGGCTGTCGGAACCTATGAGTCTCTCTACGGAAGGGTAGTAAGCTCGTGGAAGCTTGAGGGAGATGTCCTGACCTTTGATTTTACGGTTCCCGTTAATACAAGGGCTACAATAAGGCTTGAAAACGTTAAGGAGATCATATCCTATGATGAGGGCCTTGAGTTAAATATTGAGAACGGGGTTCTATTATCGGAAACCGGAAGCGGAAGCTATGAGATAAAGGTGGCCCTTAGCAGCGCGATCTAGCTGATTTCACAAAACATATCCACGGGAAGAAATATAAAAGATAAAGATTTAAAAGATAAAGATTAAAAAGATAAAGACTTAAGAGGTCGGTAAGAGGATTTAAAGAGGTGCATTTATGCTTGCAGATACAGGAAAATCCAAATATGCGGGACTGAACGGAATAGAGAGCGGTGAGGTTAAGTGGACTGATGGCTTCTGGGGTGATGCTGTAAGGTCCTGCGCCGGGAACATGGTTCCCCAGCTTCAGAGGATGTTTGAGGATAAGGATATAAGTCATGTCCTTGAAAACTTCAGGATATGTGCCGGGCTGTCCCAGGGAGACTTTGACGGAACGGTATTCGGGGACGGAGATTTCTACAAATGGATGGAGTCTGCACTTTATGCAGCATATCTTACTGATGATAAGGGGCTTCTTGACAAGCTTGATGAGTATATTGACCTCATAAGTCAATCTCAGCAGGAGGACGGTTATCTCTCAACAAAGCAGATAATAGAGGCAAGGGAAGGCAAGTCCTCAAGGCTTAAGGACATTAATGAGTTTGAGGTATATAACATGGGGCACCTGTTCACCTCGGCCTGTCTCCATAAGAGAATGACCGGAAAGGACAACTTCCTGAACGTGGCAAAGGGCGCCGCAGCATATTTAAGAAAAATGTACGAGGATGCCCAGAAAAACGGTGAGGTGCAGACCGCAGTGTGTCCCTCACACTACATGGGACTTATCGAGATGTACAGGGTTACCGGTGACAGGGAATACCTTGACCTTGCGGAGCTTGCAATAACCTTAAGGGATTCAGTTAAAAACGGTATGGACGATAATCAGGACAGGATTCCCTTAAAGAAGCATGAAAAAATGATAGGCCATGCAGTGAGAGGAACCTATCTGTATGCAGGGGTTGCGGATCTGTATGCGGAAACGGGAGATGAGGATTACCTTAGCATGATGCATAAGGTCTGGAATAACATGGTGGGCACCAAAATGTATATAACCGGTGGAATCGGTGCGCTTTATAACGGATGCTCCCCCTATGGTAATTTTTTCGTTGACCAGAAGATCCATCAGGCTTTTGGTTATGAGTATCAGCTACCAAATGTCACGGCATATAATGAGACCTGCGCTTCAGTAGGACTTGTTATGTGGGCCTACAGAATGTTCCTGATAGAGCCTAAGGCAGAGTATTTTGACATTATAGAGCGGGTAATGCTGAACCAGAATTTAGCGGCGGTAAGCCTTGACGGCAAAAAATATTTTTACGAAAACATGCTGCGCAGGGCCAAAAAGCTTGAGTACGAGCTCATATGGTCCTTAACCAGATCCGAATATATATTAAGCTACTGCTGTCCACCTAATCTGGCGCGGAATATCATGCAGTCTGCCGAATATGCATATGCGGCCGGAAGGGATACGGTGTGGTGCGGTCTCTACGGTGCCTCCAGGGCCCACATAAGACTTGAAAACGGAGCTGATTTTACGATCAGCCAGACAACTGAGTATCCCTATGACGGCAGGATATGCTTTACATTTGATAATGTTTTATGCGGTGCCAAAGGAGATAAACCGGTAAAGCTTATGCTGAGGATCCCCGGATGGTGTGAAAGGGCACGGCTGATCGTAAACGGAAGCGAGAAGGAGCTTAATGATATAAGATGCGGTATGTATCATGAGGTGTGCCTTGAGAAGCTTGAGGGTGCAAGGGTTGAGCTGATGCTCGATATGCCGGTGAGGTACACGATAGCAAACGGAATGGTTGAAGAGGATGTGTTCCAGACAGCCGTAGAGAGAGGCCCCATCGTTTACTGCGTTGAAACCCCGGATACCGATGCGGAATATTTAGAGGATATCATTATTGATCCTGAAAAAGACGTTTTGACCGAATGGGTCGAAATAGAAGGCAGACGCCTTATGGCTCTTAAGCTTAAGGCGGACAGGATCATAAGGGATGATTTTGACAGGAGCAGGCTCTATCAGACCCTTAAGAAAACGGAGAAGGTAACAACGGATGTGACAATGATCCCGTATTTTGCCTGGGATAACAGGGGCATGGGTGAGATGCGCATCTGGTTTCCCTATAATGCAATGTAGACAGCTGCGAGGAGCAATATGATACGTGATTCACTTATATTAAAAGGCTTTCATCCCGATCCGTCAGTGATAAGGGTGGGCAGCACCTTCTATGTTGCCTCATCAACCTTTGAATGGTTTCCGGGTGTTGTAATCCATGAGTCAGAGGATCTCATTAACTGGAAGTTTACAACCTACGTTCTTGATAGTGAAGAGGCTCTGCCTCTTAGGGGAGTGCTTAACGGAGGCGGCGTCTGGGCACCCTGCCTTTCCTATGACGGTGAATATTATTATCTTGTATTTTCCATAACGAGGACCTTTGATGAATTTACCCAGGACACGGATAACTATATAACAAGAGCAGCCGATATTCACGGCCCCTGGTCTGAACCCGTATATCTGAACAGCGGTGGTTTTGATGCTTCATTATTTCATGACCAAAACGGTCAAAAGTATCTTCTTAACATGATCTGGTATGAGTATCCAGGGGAAAATCATTTTCACGGCATTGAAATGCAGGAGCTTGACGGCAAAACCCTGAAGCTTAAGGGAGATAGGAAGATAATCTACAAAGGGACCGAAAGAGGCTTTACCGAGGGACCTCATATCTACAGGCACGGTGATTATTATTACCTCCTGACGGCAGAAGGGGGCACAAGTGAAGCACACTGCGTGACTATCGCAAGAAGTACAAACCTCTGGGGACCCTATGAGACCTATGGACCGGGCCCTATACTGACAGCCCACAACCATCCGGAACTTAATATCCACTATGCAGGGCACGGGGACATTGTGGATGATGAGTTCGGAAACTGGTATCTGTTCCACCTGGGAGCCAGACGTAAGCTCTTTGGGGGCTTCAGTGTTTTCGGCAGGGAAACCTTTATGCAGAATATAATCTGGGATGATGAGGGCTGGCCCCGCCTTTTGGAGGGTAATCTTCCTAAGGATACGGTCATTGTCCCCGATGAGCTTGCAAAAAGAGGCGAGGGCAGAACCGATGTGGCCAATGTTTTTTATAAAAGATATGATTTTGCAAAAGGGCGTTTAAGCAGCGATTTTATGTCAAGGCGTGAACCCCTTAAGGACAGGCTAAGCCTTGATAAGCGGCCGGGATATTTAAGGCTGTACGGAGGTAAGTCATTATCTGCTGAGTTTGATGAGAGCCTTCTGGCAGTCAGGATCATGGAATGCTCCTTCAGGGCCGAAACAGTGCTTGACTACAATCCCTGTGATGTGAGGCAGAGAGCGGGACTTATATTCCTGTATCACAGCGCCAATTACTATTATCTGTCCATATGCTACGATGATGATAAGAGCAGAAGGTATCTGCAGCTCTTTAAAAGAGACTGTAAAAAAACGACAGCCATGCTTAAGGACAGGATATATCTGCCGGATGAGGGTGAAGTGAAGCTTTGGGGTGACTTTACACCATCGGGGATCACCTTCGGATACGGGATCGGAAATGAAGCCGATACGGAACTTGATATTCCAAGAGGCGAGTGTCCGGTTACCATTTTATCTGATGAATATGCTAATATAAGTATTGAACAGGGTTTTACCGGAAGCTTTACGGGAATCTGTGCCCAGGATACCTCGGGCATGCTGAAGGCAGCTGATTTTGCATATTTTGAGATAAAGGAACATAAGTAGGTCAAATGGCATCAGGCGACAGCGAAAATAACAAAAAATTCGGAAAGCGAATGTCCTTTAGGCAGGAGCTTGTAATATATATGCTGGGCACGGCGGGAGTGCTGCTTATAGTGCTGGGTATTGTGCTCTATGGGTTTTCCAGAAGAACCATTGAGGATAACTACAAGACCTCTCACGAAGCCTATATGAAACTGTTCAATTCTTCAGTCAATATCAGGCTTGATGAGATAATAGGAGATGCCAGGAACCTCCTTGAGGATGCAAGCTACATGGAGATCATGGAGGAGGGCGGTGGCGATTCCCGTTATTTTTCCTATAAAAGTCAGAACAGGCTTGAGAGGATACTTCTCAATATAGAAAACGACAACAAATATATTGCCGGGATCCTTGCGGTGAACATGGAGGGGAAGTTCAGATATGTTTCCCGGCCAAGCGCATCCCTTAAGGTCAATGAATTTTACAGAAGCGGCAGTATTTTATCCCAGGATTATATTGCAGCGGCCAATGTCGCAGAAGGTAAGGAGATCATAAGGGGCTATAATGTTTTAGATGAATCGGATGACTCGATTTTCTCCATTATCAAGCAGATGAACAATCCCAAGACCGGGAAATGCGTGGGGTATCTTGTTATATCAGTGTCCAAAAACATGATCCGTGAGGTCTTCGGGTCCAATGTTAATGTCCTTGAGGATAACAGATACTTTATCATTGATACGGCACTTGATCCCTCAAATGACAATTACCTTGTTTATTCAAGAAACATCGGCGAGGATGAGCTGTCAAAAATGATAGGCGCCTACAATTCTTCCGATGAGAGCAAGTACCTTTTCAGCTCATATTCTTCCGTTAACAGTAACTGGGACATTGTCAGCGTTATTTTAAGGTCGGATTTAAAAAGCCAGAGCGCCTATATAAAATGGATCACCTTTGGGGGGATCATTGTCCTGATAGTGCTGTGCCTTGTTATTTCCATGATCATATCGGAGAAGATCAACAAACCTCTTAAAAAGCTTGAGATGACTATCTCCGAGGTGGGCGAGGGTAACTATAGGCCGGAGGTTTCCTTTGATGACAGCGAGATCGGCAAGGTTGGGCAGTACCTCCTTGACATTTCCGGCAATAACTTAGAGCTTCGTGATAAGCTTTTGCATTCCGAGCTTAACGAGCGGGAGGCCCAGCTTCTTTTGCTGCAGTCCCAGATTAATCCCCATTTTCTGTACAATACCCTGGATGCAATCTATTTTATGGCGGTGATCGATGAGGTTGACGACATCGCGGAAATGGTAAAGGCGCTGTCAGATTATTTCAGGCTGAGCCTTAATAAAGGGGACAAGCTCATAACCGTCCGGGACGCAATCGATAAGATCAGGGCATATATGAAGATTGAGAATATGCGCTATCAGAACAGGTTTGTGCTGAATGTGGATGTGGAGGATCAGATGCTTGATGAGAAGCTGATGTCCTTTGTGCTGCAGCCTATAGTTGAAAATGCGGTGATACACGGCCTTGAGAGAAAGATCGGAACGGGACAGGTTGACATAATAGGGTATATGGAGGACGACAACCTTCATCTGACAGTGCACGACAACGGTGTTGGTATAGATGATCCGGCAAAGCTTGATGAGGGCTACGGCATCAGAAACGTCCGTGAGAGGATCCGCCTTTTCTACGGAGATGAATATGACATAGCCTTTGAGAGCGAGGCGGGAGCGGGAACCACGGTTTTCTTGACTTTGCCCGCAGGGCCTAAGCTTGATGATAATGAAACGGCAGTGCCATTGGAGGCAGATAATTGAAGCTTGTAATAATAGATGATGAATCAATCGTAATCCAGGGTCTTGCGGCAATAATAAAGCGTCTGGGGCTTGACGCAGAGGTTGTGGGTTCTGCGGATAACGGCCTTGACGGCCTTGCCGTCATACGGCAAAATCACCCGGATGTTGTGATCACTGACATCAGAATGCCGGGACTTGACGGCCTGTCGATGATCGAGGAGGTCAGGGAAGAGTTCGATGATATTGATTTTATAGTGATAAGCGGATACACGGACTTCGTTTACACGAAACGTGCCATAAGTCTGGGGGTTGTTGACTATCTGGATAAGCCCCTGACCATTGAAAAGATCCGGGAGGTTTTTTCAAGGATAGAGGCAAGAAAAAACACAGAGGCTAAAACCCTGCCGATGCAGATGGGTGATGAGCTTGTGATAAATGCCCTGATCCTTGAAGATGCGGAGCTTTTAAGAACGGAAACCGAGGCATTTCTTAAAAAACTTGATATCCAGCACCCTTCTCTTGGATCACTTAAGGAGGCCTGTTACAGGTTCCTGTGTGTTGTGCAGGAGATATATGCGGGGCAGAGAAAAAAATATGATGATTCTTTTCTCATTCCCTGCAGCGAGATCATGAAGATAGAAAGTCGGGATGAGGTTTTTGACTATGTAAGGACCAATGTGTTCCATATCGCCTCCATCATGGAGACTTCACTTTTAGGATCGGATAATAAGATCATCAATAGGCTTCTTCAGTATATAAACGATAATTATGATAAGGACATCGGGCTTGCGGAGCTTTCCGATATGGCGGGCCTTAATCCGGCATATCTGTCAATCCTGTTTAAGGGTGAGGTGGGGACAAGCTACGTTAAGTATCTTACCAACTTAAGGATGGAGAAGGCCAAGAAGTTCTTGAACGAGGGCAATAAGGTTGCCGATGTGAGTGCCATGGTGGGCTACAATAATTACAGGTATTTTTGCGATATATTCAAAAAGCATGTTGGCATGACACCCACTGAATACAAGAACGAAGCTTAGCGAATAAAAAGAATATATTTAGTGGAAATTCACAAAATTTACTACTAAATATTTTAATAAAAATTTAGAAAAACTTATTGAAATATTGAAAAAGGCTGAATATAATACCCTTTGGGGGAAAATGACATGAATGACAAAAAGCCAAGCGTAAAAAGAATAAGCGAGATAACCGGTTTCTCCCAGGCAACGGTTTCAAATGCTCTCAATAACAAGAGAGGTGTTAACCGTGAGACGGCAGACCAGATCTTTAAGGTAGCTGATGAACTGGGATACTCCACATTTACCAAGTCGGTAAAGAGTATCAAGTTCGTTGTAATAAGAAGAAGCGGCAAGATCCTGGACGAGAGTTCCTTTCATCCTGCAGTAATCGAAGGGGTTGAACAGGAGGCAAGAGAGAATAATCTTGAGACGCTGTTTGTTACTCTTGATGTTTCAAATGCTGATTTTGAGGAGCAGGTAAGGCAGCTTACCCAGGATATAAACTCTGCGATCATCCTTCTGGGAACCGAGATGAAGGAGGTCGATTACAAGCTTTTTAAGGACTGCAGATGTCCACTGATCCTTCTGGACGGATGGAATGACGAATGTGCGTTTTCAAGCGTACTTATCAACAACTTCAATTCTTCCGTGCGCGCCGTTGACTATCTGATAGGTAAGGGACACAAGAAAATCGGTTATATACGGGGCGACTTCAGAATACAGGCTTTTTCGGACAGAGAGCTGGGATATATGATGGCACTTCAGACCCACAATCTCAAGATGGAATCTGACTATATCGTTACGGTTTCCACCAAGACCGAAGCAGCTTATAAGGATATGTGTGCATATCTTGAGAACCATAAGGATATCCCCACTGCATTCTTTGCGGATAATGATGTTATGGCATTGGGCGCCATAAGGGCTCTGACCCAGTACGGATATAACGTGCCTGAAGATGTTTCCATAATCGGTTTTGATGACATTGTATATGCCTCCATATGTAATCCTCCTCTTACAACCATTAAGGTTTATAAGCAGGAGATGGGAAGAGAGGCCGTAAGGCGTCTTGTTTCCATTATCAATACCGGCAACATGGCAAAGTTCAAGGTTGAAAGCTGCACCGATCTTATTGAAAGAGACAGTGTTAAAAAGATAAAATAATAAAATACCGGATCATTTAAATAGGAATTGACATAATAAATGTTATGTAAATTATTTACAAGGTTGTTTCATCCGAAACAACCTTAATTTTTTGCTTTAAAATTTAGTTATTTAATAATTGTGACCAAAATCGAACCTTTCAAACTATGATATTTGACAAAAATGACAAAAGGGGGTTGATATTTTGAATCAGATGATTTATCTTATGGTTACAGCGGTACTAAATTTTTACAAAAATATTTAGATAATCACCCACTAAATAATCAAATGCCGTAATATGAATGAGAATACATAAAGGAGAATCAGAAATGGCTAACATCAAGATCGGTTACGCACCAACAAGACGAAGCATCTTCTCAGCACCTGATGCTGTTAAGTATCGCGGACTTACAGCTGACAGGCTTAAGGAGCTGGGTATCGAGTTTGTTGACATCGATGACATCAATGAAGAAGGACTTCTCTACTCCGAGGAAGACAGAGTGAAGATATTAGAGAAGTTTAAGAGAGAGGGCGTTGACGGATTGTTCCTTCCCCACTGTAACTTCGGTACCGAGTTCGTATGCGCGAGACTTGCAAGAGATTTAGGTAAGCCGGTTCTTCTCTGGGGACCCTTAGATGAGAGACCTGAGCCCAACGGTGTGAGACTTCGTGATACACAGTGCGGACTCTTCGCAACAGGCAAGGCTTTAAGAAGATTCCAGGTTCCCTTTACTTATATGACAAACTGCAGGCTTAACGATCCTGTATTTGAGAGAGGTTTGAGAGACTTCCTTGCAGTATGCAATGTTGTTAAGACCTGTTCAAATGTTAAGATCCTTCAGATCGGACCCAGACCCTACGAGTTCTTATCAACAATGTGCAATGAAGGCGAGCTCCTTGAAAAATACAATATAGAACTTCAGCCCATCCCCATGCCTGAACTTACAAAGGAAATGAAGCAGGCGATTGCAGATAAGACAGATGTTGAAGAGACAATGGCTTACTGCAGAGAGAACATGGAGATCAACGTCAATGATGAGCAGCTCACAAACGTTGCAGCTCTTGCGGTTGCAATGGAGAGACTCATTAAGAAATATAACTGCCAGGCAGGCTGCATCCAGTGCTGGAACGCACTTCAGGATGAGATAGGCATCATGCCCTGTGCGGCAAATGCTCTTCTTAATGAAAAGGGTATCCCGATGACCTGCGAGACAGATGTTCACGGTGCTTTCACAGCCCTCATGGTTGAGGCAGCTGCCAACAACGGACAGAGAAGCTTCTTCGCAGACTGGACCATCCGTCATCCGGATATTGAGAACGGTGAGCTCTTACAGCACTGCGGACCCTGGCCTATATCAGTGGCCGGCTGCAAGCCCTGCATCACTTATCCTCTTGCTTTTGATTATCCCGGAGCCATAACAGCCGAAGCTAAGCATGGCGACCTTACAATAGCAAGATTCGATGGTGACAACGGAGAGTATTCACTGCTTCTCGGAAATGCCAAGGGCGTTGACGGACCTAAGGGAATGGGAACCTACCTCTGGATCGAGGTTGATAATATCAAGAGACTTGAGGCCAAGGTTGTTGAAGGCCCCTACATTCATCACTGCGTAGGTATCCACAAGGATGTTGTTCCCGTACTGTATGAGTCATGTAAGTACTTAGGCATCACACCTGATCTTTATGATCCTATTGAGGAGGATGTTAAGGCATACCTTCGAGGTGAGTGATTTTGCCGAAGGCCGGCATCCATGAAGGAATGATTTTCATAAGGGTTGACACATGTATGGGGTACGTTTGTCAAATCTATAACAGAAAGGCTTAAAACATGGAAATTAGAGATTTAATGTTAAAAGCATGCGACATCAGAATGGACGTCTGCACCTTGATACACAATGCAGGCTGCGGCCATATCGGTGGAGACATGAGTGAGCTTGATGTGCTGACAGCTCTTTATTATAAGCACATGAATGTATCACCCGAGAAGCAGAAGGATCCTGACAGAGACAGGTTCGTTTTGAGCAAGGGCCACTCAGTTGAGACGCTGTACTGCATACTGGCCGATAAGGGATATTTCGATAAGGAAGAGCTGATGACAACATATTCAGCATATCTTTCAAGATTCATCGGACATCCCAATAATAAGATCCCCGGCATCGAGGTTAATTCAGGGTCCTTAGGACACGGACTTCCGGTTGCTATCGGAATGGCACTTGCCGGCAAGAAGGATTCAAGGGATTACAGAGTTTATACAATGATCGGTGACGGTGAACTGGCAGAGGGTTCCGTATGGGAAGGCGTTATGGCAGGCTCACATTACAAGCTTGATAATCTGTGCGCCATAGTTGACAGAAACAGACTTCAGATCTCCGGTTCGACGGAATATGTAATGGCTCATGATTCACAGGAAGAGAGATGGGCGGCCTTCGGGTGGAACGTTATCTCAATTCCCGGCAATGATATGGTAGCAATCGATGCGGCATTAACAGAGGCATCAAGAGTTAAGGGTAAGCCGACGGTCATCATCGCCAACACAACCAAGGGCTGCGGTGTAAGCTTTATTGAGGATAAGGCAGCATGGCACCACAAGGTAATGAACGATGATGAATATGCGGAAGCTATGAAAGAGCTTAAGGAAAGAAAGGCGGCTATCTAATGGGTATTGCAAATAAACAGGTCATTTGTGACGTATTGATGGATCTGGCGCAGAAGGATAAGGATGTAATGGTTCTGTGCTCTGATTCAAGAGGAAGCGGATCCATGGCACCTTTTGCAGATGCCTATCCGGAGCAGTTTGTTGAGACAGGTATTGCGGAGCAGAACCTTGTTTCAATCGCGGCAGGGCTTGCATCCTGCGGCAAGAAGCCTGTAGCGGTTTCGCCGGCAAGCTTTTTATCAACAAGATCAATGGAGCAGGTTAAGGTTGATGTGGCTTACTCACACAACAATGTACTTCTCCTGGGTATATCAGGCGGTGTTTCCTACGGAGCGCTGGGAATGACACACCATTCGGCAACAGATATAGCAACTTTAGGCTCCATTCCGGGGATCAGAGTTTACTTCCCTTCTGACAGACTTCAGTCAGAGGTGCTTACAAGAGCGATCATGGCAGATAATGAGCCGGCTTACGTAAGAGTAGGAAGAAATGCAGTTCCCGATGTCTATGAGGAAGGAAATGTTCCTTTTGAAATGGACAAGGCAACAGTGATCCATGAGGGTTCTGATATTGCCATAATCGCCTGCGGCGAGCTGGTTAAGGGCGCCAAGGATGCAGGTGAAGAACTTGCAAAGGAAGGCATTAATGCAACTGTTATCGATATGTACTGCATCAAGCCTATAGATAAGGAAGCAGTTATAAAAGCAGCACAGTGCGGCCGTATCATTACCGTTGAAGAACATTCTCCTTACGGCGGCATGGGCTCCATGGTGAGCCAGATCGTTGCAGAGCTTGGAAACTGCAGAGTTAAGAACTTAACCCTTCCCGATGCACCCTGTGTAACGGGAAAATCAGGAGAGATCTTCGCCTACTATGGCCTCGATGCAGCAGGTATCGTTAAAACAGCAAAAGAGATGATGAAATAATGGGTAAATACATATTAGCGGTTGACCAGAGTACCCAGGGTACAAAGGGACTTCTCTTTAATGAAAACGGAATACTTGTTAAGAGGTGTGATAAAAGTCATAAGCAGATAGTCAACGATAAGGGATGGGTCGAGCATGATCCGGAGGAATTCCTTGCCAATACAAAAGAGGTTTTAAAGGAAGTTATCCTTGAGACCGGAGTTGATAAAAGTGACATTTTGGCCCTTGGTATCTCCAATCAGAGAGAAACAACGGTCCTTTGGAACAAGGACACCGGAAAGCCCATATACAATGCAGTTGTATGGCAGTGTTCAAGGGCAACTGAGATTTGTAAAAAGCATGAGCCCGACGCTGAAGAAATAAGACAGATAACGGGAATCAGCCTCTCTCCTTACTTCCCCGCAGCCAAAATAGAGTGGCTGCTTGAAAATGTTGAATGTGCTAAAGAACTTATGAGGGAGAAGAAGCTTGCGATCGGGACGGTGGACAGTTTCCTTATATATAGTCTGACTAAGGAACATGTCCACAAGACCGATTACTCAAATGCCTCAAGGACACAGCTTTTCGACATAAGGGAGCTTAAGTGGAGCAATAGATGCTGCGAGATCTTCGGGATCGATAAGGATGCGCTCCCCGAGGTGTGTATGTCGGATTCCCTCTTTGGGATGACGGACCTTGACGGATTCTTCGATAAGCCTATTCCGATCCACGGAGTACTGGGAGATTCCCACGGAGCACTTTTCGGCCAGGACTGCAGAAAACCCGGGCAGCTCAAGGCAACCTACGGGACAGGCTCATCGGTTATGATGAACATCGGTGATAAGTGTGTTGTGGGCGAGGCCGGTGTTGTTACATCCCTTGCATGGGGCATGAACGGTAAGGTTGAATATGTTTTCGAAGGGAATCTTAACTACACCGGAGCCGTTATCAGCTGGCTTAAGAATGATGTCGAACTGATCATCAAGGATGCCCAGACCCAGGTAATGGCGGAAAATGCCAACCCGCTTGATAAAACCTATTTTGTTCCGGCATTTACGGGCCTTGGAGCTCCGTATTGGGACTCAGATGCAACCGGAATGCTCACAGGCATTACAAGGACCACTGGTAAGAACGAGATTGCAAAAGCCTGCCTTGAATGCATAGCTTATCAGATAACGGATCTTTTAAAGCTCATGAGCAAGGAATCAAAGGTCAGGATCACACAGCTTCGTGTTGACGGAGGCCCGACGGCAAACAGCTATCTGATGCAGTTCCAGGCGGACATGTCCGATGCAGCGGTTTCGGTACCCAATCTTCAGGAACTTTCCGGGATGGGAGCGGCATATGCTGCGGGAATAGCAATAGGATTGTATGATCCCGATAAGATCTACGATCATGTAGAAAGGAAGGAATACTTACCTTCCATGGATGAAAAGGTGAGAGATGAAAAATATTCCGGGTGGCAGCAGGCCATTAAGCAAACCTTATTACATCCTTAATTAACCGGATATAGCAGGTCTACCTGTTGTATTAATACAAACCACATAATTTTTCAAGGGAGGAAAAAACCAAATGAAGAAAAAGATTTTAAGCGTGTTACTTTCAACAGCTATGGTTGCAGCTCTTTTAACAGGCTGTGGCGCAGCAGCAGAAACAGCAGCACCCGCTGCAACTGAGGAGGCAGCTCCTGCAGAGGAAGAGGCAGAAGAAACTCCTGCTGAAGAAGAGGCAGAGGCTCCTGCAGAGGAAGAGGCAGCAGCAGATTCCGCATTACTTCCCGGTGGCGGATCAAACACAATTTACTGTATCACACCTTCAACATCAAACGTATTCTTCGGAACAATTCAGACAATCTGCGAGAAGGTTGGTACAGAGATGGGTTACGAAGTAAAGTGCTTCTCACATGATGATGACGCAGCAGCTCAGTCAGATCTTTTTGACCAGGCTATCGCTGATGGCGCATGCTTCATCGTTTGCGATAACGCAGGTGCAGATGCATCAGTTGAGGCTGTTCAGAGAGCAGCAGAGGCAGGTATTCCCACATTCCTTGTAGACCGTGAGATCAACACAACAGGCGATGCAGCAGCTCAGATCGTTGCAGATAACGCTCAGGGCGCAGCAGCAATCGCTGAGGCATGGGTTGATGCTATGGATTATGAAGGACAGTACGCAGAGCTTCTTGGCCTTGAGTCAGATACAAACTGCCACGTTCGTTCAGATAACTTCCATTCAGTAATCGATGAGTATCCTGATCTTGAGATGGTTGCTCAGCAGTCAGCTAACTGGGATCAGACAGAAGCTTACGAGAAGACAGAAGCTATCCTTCAGGCTAATCCTGATATCAAGGGTATCATCTGCGGTAACGATACAATGGCATGTGGCGCAGCTGCAGCTTGTAAGGATGCAGGCCGTGAAGATATGCTTATCATCGGTGTTGACGGATCTGACGATGCAGCAGCTCTTATCAAGGAAGGCCGTATGGTTGGTACAGCACTTCAGCAGATCGCTTACATCACACAGCTTGCAGTAGAGCAGGGCGATGCTTACCTTAAGGGCACAGCACCTGCAGAAGAGAAGCAGCTTGTTGAGTGTATCGCAATCACAAAGGACAATGTTGATAACCTTTCAGCATTCGTTTACGAAGAGTAATTTAAGTACGAATTAGATTTAAAAAGTTGATTTTAGGTGTTTAGAATGGTTGCCTGCATGCCGCGGTGTGCAGGCAACTGTTAAAAAGAGATTAATCACTATCAAGGAGACACTAGTAATGAAGAAAACAGTAGCAATGATAACACTCCTTGCACTTACAACTGCAACAATGACAGGCTGCGGTATTGTAACGGCAGTTCCCATCGGTCAGGAGGCCCAGTATACCGGAGCAACCACCTTTGATGCCAGTGCAGAAGCAGCAGATTCCTGGGGTGCTATTTCAAGTGAGATTACAGGAAAAGCAGAAGATTTAGCAGGCCTTATGGGTGCAGGAACCACCAAGGGTGATGTTTATTCCGTATCCTTCAGTGGCAAGGTTAATGAGTACAACACGGATACACCAAAGGGTTATCTTGACATAACTGTAGATGGTGTTTCCGAAGCAGTACATGTATCAGTGGGTAAGGTATTCCCCGGTACAACAGTAAGAGATGCCCAGACAGTTAAGGCATATCAGGATTTTACAAATCAGACAGAATGGTCACAGTACGCTAAAACCATCAATGAAAATGTTAAAACGCAGGTTGTTGAGCCTCTCGGAGACATTTCCGATGCAGCAGGCAAGACGGCAACGGTTGTGGGATGCTTTTCAGAGGACGGCAGTGGAACACTCGTGATCACACCTGTTTCATTAGTTCTCGAATAAGGAGGAGCATAAATGTTTGATGACCCTAATGTAGTGCTCCACTGCGAGAAAATGGATAAGATTTATCCCGGCACAAAGGCACTTGATCAGGTTTCCTTCGATGTTTTAAAGGGCAAGGTAAACGTCCTTATCGGAGAGAACGGTGCGGGAAAATCAACCCTGATGAAGATCATCGCAGGAATTGAGCAGCCATCCGACGGACATATGTATATGGATGGAAAAGAGGTATCCTTTAAGGATACAAACGCAGCAAGAGCGTGTGGCGTGGGTATTATCCACCAGGAGCTTTCGCTGTTTCCGAATTTGAACATATATCAGAACATTTATATGTGCCATGAGCAGAAAAATGGTCTGTTTTTAAATGATAAAGCCCATGCAGAGGGCGCAAAGAAGATCCTCGAGAGACTTGAGCATGAGATGGATCCTTCCACATCGGTGGGAGAATTAAGAGTAGGCCAGCAGCAGATGATAGAGATCGCAAGAAATCTTATCCAGAGCGATTTAAAGATCCTTATCATGGATGAGCCCACGTCATCTCTTTCAGCTTCAGAGGTTAAGGTTCTCTTTAAGATCATGAGAGAGCTTAACGAGGCGGGAATCTCCATCGTATATATCTCCCACAGACTTGAGGAGATCATGGAGATCGGCGATCACGTTACCATTTTAAGAGATGGAAAATATGTTGCCGACGCTGATGTTAAGGATATCGAACTTCCATGGATCGTTAAGAACATGGTAGGAACTGATAAATCATATAAGAGAATCCCCAGACAGATAGATCTCACAAAGCAGCCGGAAGTGCTGCGTGTTGATCATTTAAATCTTCCCAAGAAGGGTGGCGGATGGACCCTCCAAGATGTATCCTTCACTCTTCGCCAGGGAGAAATACTGGGAATCTACGGGCTTTTAGGAGCCGGCAGAACAGAGACCTTCGAGTGTATTATGGGAATGCATCCCGAGCACACAGGGGATATTTACCTTAAGGGTGAAAAGATCAATCCCAAGAGTATTGCGGATCAGATCGACAAGGGTTTTGCCATTGTTCCGGAGGACCGTCAGAGAGAAGGCCTTGTACAGGCACTCAGTATAGGAAAGAATATTTCGCTTTCAATATTAAAGAGACTTAAAAAGGGAATATTCGTTGACGAAAAGACAGAGAACGAAAAGATTGCCGAGAAGATTTCGGACATCAATATCAAGGTGGCAAACAAGGATCTTCCCATTCTCTCGCTTTCAGGTGGTAATCAGCAGAAGGTAGTAATCGGAAAGGGACTTTTAACAGAGCCTTCAATCCTGTTGCTTGATGAGCCTTCAAGAGGTATAGATATCGGCGCCAAGACAGAGGTATTTGATATCATACATGAATACGCTGAAAAGGGTCTGTCGATCATAGTCATCTCCTCAGAACTTAAGGAGATCATGGCAATCGCAGACAGGATCGTGGTTTTATCAAACGGAATAGTTACAGGCGTTCTTGATGAAGATGAGATCACAGAGGACAACCTGGTTCTTGCATCTTATGCAGGACACCATACTACATCAGAAGAAAGTAAAGGAGCATAAAAATGAGTGACAATAAAAAAAGTGCAGCAAAGAGGGATAATTCCCAGCTGCTCATGACTTTACTCAAGGGACGTACCTTTATCGTGCTGATCGTTCTGCTGATCTTCTTCAGCTTCGCAAACGATAAGTTCCTTGCAGTAACAACCCTTACAATGCTTGCAAAGCACGTTGCATTGTACGGTATTCTGGCAATTGGTATGACTTTCGTAATTATTACCGGCGGTATTGACTTATCGGTTGGTTCGGTAGTAGGTCTCATCGGTATGATCGCCGGTGGCCTTATCCAGGAAGGCTTAACCTTAAAGTTTGCAGGGGTTACACTGTACTTCTCAGTACCTGTTATCGTAATCTTCTGTATGCTCTTAGGAGCTTTTGTGGGATGGGTAAACGGTATGATCGTTACAAAGCTGGGAGTTGCGCCGTTTATCACAACCCTTGGTACAATGTACATCTGCCGTGGTTTTGCAAACCTTCGTTCGGGCGGTGCAACCTTCCCTGAGATCGCAGGCTATGAAGGACTTGGAAATACAGGCTTTAAGGCAATGGGCGCCAGCATTGGCATCATTCCCGTAGGCGCTATCTTTCTTCTTGTATTTGCGGTTATCGGTGCAATCCTTCTTAAGAAGACAGCTTTTGGATGGCATGTACTTGCTGTTGGCGGTAATGAAAAATCATCAAGACTTTCAGGTATCAAAACAGATCGGGTTAAGATATGGGTTTACATAATATCAGGCCTGTGCGCAGCCCTCGTAGGTATGATCAATACTGCACAGCTTGCTGCAGCTCATCCTGCATCAGGTGATGGCTGGGAAATGAACGCCATTGCAGCTTCAGTATTAGGCGGAACCTCAATGGCAGGTGGTTCCGGAACCATCATCGGAACAATCGTAGGTGCCTTCGTTATCGGTGTTATCAACGATGGTATGACAATGTGTGGCGTATCTGAGTTCTGGCAGAAGGTTATAAGAGGTCTTGTTATCATCCTGGCCGTTGTTATTGACCAGATGCAGAGAAATCTTCAGGAGAAGATGGCTCTTCAGTCACGTAACGAGAATAAGTAATTATCGAAAGGTATTAAATATGAAGAGAAAAGGTATTATCAATAAGCAGCTTGCAGGGGCTCTTGCAGCCCTTGGCCATAAGGACACATTCATGATCTGTGATGCAGGAATGCCCATTCCCAAGGAGATAGAGATCATCGACCTGGCACTTTGCGGCGGTGTTCCCACATTCCGTCAGGTTATGGATGCGGTGCTTGAGGAGGCAGGGGTTGAGGAATACTTCCTCGCTGAGGAGATCAAGACAAACAATCCGGAGCTTTTATCCTATATCGAGAATAAGCTTGAAGGGATACCCGGCAATTTCGTGGCTCATGAGCCTGACTTTAAGGCAATGACACACAACATCAAGTTCGCCATCAGAACAGGTGAATTTTCAACCTATCCCAATATTATTCTGAAGGCGTACTGCTGCTTCGCATAAGAAAAGATTTACATAAAAATGATCCCCGGGGACGGGGGGTTACAAAAAATTTTTAAAAAACACAAAAAAAAATAAGTTAAACCCCCCCCCAACAATAAATTAATTTTGTAAAAAAAAAAAACCCCAACCCACAAAAAACAAACATATTATCAACTCGATAAGAACATAAAACATAAAATATAAAATTAGAAACAAAAAAAATTCTATAAGCAATAATAAGGATAGCTAATACCATTCATAAAGCAA
>R03__coassemble_414_pt1 | contig 25217 bp, 20 predicted proteins | sample R03__metabat2_high_PE_019 | metagenome-assembled genome bin R03
AGTTCGAGATTTTTCTCATCGGCTCTTGATTTTATCATCTTAACAGCGCCCAGGATAAGGGATTTAAGCTCATATTCTGTAGGCACGATGTTCATTTTTCCGGAATCAAGCTTGGAAAAATCAAGGATATCGTTGATGAGGGCAAGCAGCACGTTGCCGGCATTGTCAACGTCCGTTGCGTAATCCCGTATGTTGCTCTCGCTCGCCTCCCGCAGGATCATCTCATTCATGCCCAGGACCGCATTTATGGGGGTTCTGATCTCATGGGACATGGTAGCCAAAAACTCCGACTTCATATCGGCTGCCTTTAACGCCGCCTGCCTGTCGGTGCTCAAATGGTTATACTGGGTGATCTCGTAGGTCAGGACACAGGCCGTGATGGCGATGGCTCCAACCATGAGGGGGTAAGCCTCGGAAGTGACCGTGGGGCGCAGGAACTCAAACATCTGACCGAAGCCGCAGATAGTCAGGATCATGATACCCCAGATGACAACGGAATACTCCTGGGACAGTCCCTTTTTATAATCCAGATAGATTGTTGTGAAGACAATAACAATAAGAATAAATATGAACGCAAACAGGATTGGGAAGTTCTGGAGCACGTCCCTCTTTTGCATTATCTGCAGCACAAGCTGGATGGCAAAATCAATAACCGCAAGAACAATGTAGGCATTGTAGATTCCCACATATCTTTCCTTCTGGAGCCTGTTAAAATAAAGGGCCAGCGCAACCGGGAACCCCGCAAGACAAAAGGCCGGCACAAGGGAAATTGCCTTTAGGTTGGCAAAAAGCATGTCTCTAAAGTCCGACTGGGTGATGTTCCAGAGAGCTATCAGGAAAAGGGCCGCACCAATGCAGGCGATCCTGGTACCCCGTCCTGTCATGATGCGCATCAGCATACCGGTCAGTCCGCACAACGCGCCGATGATGACGAAAAACAGTCCTGTTGCCAGGGAAAATCCATTATCCCGCAGGTATCTTATGACTATTGCCATCTTGTCACCATAGTAGCAATAGGTGAATTTCCTCGATCCCGCCTCGCTCTTTGTCTCCTCTATCCGGATGGTCTTATCCTTATCCGAGGCACGGAGCTGGAGGAAATTATATTTTCCGTGAATATCGTGCCTGTAGGGCCGCTCTTCGCTTTTTCTGTATTCATAACGAAGCTGTCCTCCAATGAAAACCCGGGCCTCCTGCCCCATTATCCTGGTTGAGAAAAAGTCGGAATTACTCACGGAATCCGGAATGGTATTTTCAAATATGAGCTTCTCCCCTGCCTCCCCGATTGTTATATAGGGCACGGAAACCGCCTCATATTCCTCAGATTCCCTCTCACCGTTCACGATCTGCCAGCCGTCGTTGTATTCGAAGATCCTTCCGTTTATCAGATATGAATCACCTGTGTATGAAAATCTCGTGGCAAAAATATATCCAATAACGCAGAACACGAACAGGATCAGCATTATTTCGATGACCCTGGTGATTTTTGCGTTATATTTGGCTTCATACCATTTGATTTTGCCGTCAGGTTTCATTTCATCTCATCCCAGTTCCAGTCAAGGCGCTCGATGTCTTCTTCCGTAAGGATGTCTCCCAGCTGCACCTCGATAATGTGAAGGTCAATATCATTGCCTGCCTTTATGGCATGCCTGGTGCCGGCAGTGATGGTCACGGTGTCACCCCTCTTGACCCTTGTGATGGTATCGTCGATTATAAGATCTCCGTAGCCCTCAGTGAAGGTCCAGATCTCGGTCCGATGCTTGTGCCTCTGGTAGCTTATGTGCTCGCCGGCCTTGATGACCAGGTGCTTTGTCAGGGAGCTGTTACCGTCATCATGCTTGCAGTAATCAAGGACCTTGTACTCGCCCCAGACTCTTTTTTCATACATGGGACGCTGCTTTTTGACGTAATCCTTAAGCTTGTCGCTCTTCTCCTTATCGGATACCAGGATGCCGTCAGGGGTTGCAACCACAACTGCATCATCAACTCCAAGGGCAATGACCGGAATGGATAATTCATTAACAATGTGGGTATTGGTGCACTCTGCGGAAATGCTGTTTCCGGAGCACTCCTCACCCATGGCCTCGGTGAAGGTATTCCAGGTCCCCAGGTCCTTCCAGGCGCCGTTAAAGCGCATGACCCTGATTTTATCTTCCTTCTCAACTACAGCGTAGTCAAAGCTTATCTTCGTAAGGTTCTCATAATTATCGTAAAGTGTCCTGTAATCATCGGACCCCAGGACGTCCCTTGCAATGCCCAGAACATAGGAAAGCTTCAGGGCAAAAACACCGCCGTTCCAAAGGGCACCCTCCTTAATGAATTCCTCGGCCTTCTCCCTGGAGGGCTTCTCCTTAAACTCCCTGACCTGGGCGATCTCGTCCGTGGTTTTGGGGATGATGTAGCCGTACTTTGTTGAAGGGTAGGTGGGCTCAACCCCCATAAGTGTTAGGTTAGCCTCCCCTAAACCCGCCTCCTTAGAGAGCTTTGTTAGCATCTCAAAGTAATCACTCTCAACATACGGATCCACCGGGCAGATAACAACCGGCTCGTCGCTTTTAACCCCCTGATCCTTAAGGTAGGCGCAGGCAAGGGCGATTGCCGGGAAGGTATCACGGCGCATTGGCTCAACTGAGATGCCAACAGAATCTCCTAACTGGTCCTTGATCTGGTTTACCTGATTTTCCGAAGTGGCGATGGTAACCCTGGCGTCGGGATCAGCCTCCCTGATCATGCGAAGCATTCTCTGGGCCATGGATTCGTGACCCGACTCTGTTTTGAATATCTTAAGGAACTGCTTGGATCTTACGTCATTTGACAGGGGCCAGAGACGCGTGCCCGAGCCGCCTGATAGAAGTACTATGTTCATGTTCATTCTGCAAAATCACCCGATCCGTGATTTTGGTTTCCTTTCTTTTGGGATTTTATTTAGTCTCGCGTCGAACGTATTCTATGGTTTTACGGATGCCGTCCTCGAAATTCGTGCGGGGTTTGAATCCGGTGTCCTCTGTGAGTTTCGAGATGTCAGCCTCAAGGTGCATGACCTGCTTTGGTCCATAGGGTACCTCGCCGAAACCTAAAGGAAGGGATGGGTCGATGGTATCCCGCATTATCTCAATATATTCACGTAAAGGCCGGCCAATGCCGGAGCCGATGACGTAAATCGGAGAGAGGGTTTCGTTTTGTTTTTCGCTTAAATCTTCGGCGTTCTTCGAAGCCCGAGTTATGTTAACCGTTTTCAGATTTTCAGTTGTGCTTAAATCTTTTCGGCATTTCGATACCCGGCTCTCCCCTATAAGGTACATGGCCTCAGCGGCGTCCTCTGAGTAGAGATAATCCCATATCTGCTCACCCTTTGTAAGGGATGGCTTCTCGCCTCTTAAGAGCTTTGCGATGGTTGCCATTATCATGGTGTCCTTACCGTCATAGGGTCCGTATACCGACAGGATCCTGGTCCACACATGGCCCATTCCAAGGCTTTTTGCAAGCTCTCTCGTGGAAGCACCCGCCCTGCACTTATATATTCCGTAGCCGTTCTCCGGATTCGTCGGAAGATTGGGGGTGAGCATACCCTCAACTCTTCCATACTCAGCCTGGGAGCCGGCGCCGATGAACACCTTCGCGCCCATTTTGCAGGCCAGCCTTACGGCATCAAGGGCATACTCTTCATTTTTAGCCTGGAGCTCCATATTATTGCGGGAATCCCCAAAGGTTCCCGCCCAGGCGAAATGGTAGAAGGCATCGATAGTTATGTTAACCGTATTCCGGCTACATAATTCCTTAAAATCACTTAGGTCCCCATCAATGACCTGCACCAGGTCGCTCTCATCCATCAGCTTCATGATCCGATCCCGGCGGTTTGATGCACTGCGCAGCAGCACATACACCCTGGTACCTTCCGCTATGCATTTTTTAATGAGGGCCATACCGATGGAACCGGTGGCACCTGATATACATACTGAATTCATATCATTTCCGGTGGTTTTACCTTTTGTCATGTGTTTCCGGGCTTCAATCCACTACTCCGAGCTCCTCGGAGCCCTCATAACTTCCTAAACACATGACATCACACTCCTCAGCACCCAACAGCCTTGGCCACGGTCCTGATCATGTAGTCCAGCATTTCCTTTGTCATGCCGGGATACAGTCCGATCCAGAAGGAGTTCTCCATGATCCTGTCGGTAACTGTAAGGTCTCCTGCGATGCGGTAGCCCTTTCCTGTCTTTCGCATCTCATCAAAACAGGGATGTTTCGTAAGATTTCCCGCAAACAGCATTCTGGTCTGAACCCCTGCTGCCTCAATGGCCTTAACCACCTGGGAGCGCATATTTCCCTCAGGCATTTCCGACCCGGATGATCCACCGACCATCTCCGCCGGCGATTTTGATCGGTAACCCCCGTCCCCGGCGATCATTTTTATGTCAACCGAGTTGCGGCAGGTCATCATGAATCCAAACCAGGAGGGATCCGAGTTCTCTGCCTTAACCGGCAGGATCAGCTTATCCGTAAGTCCCGGTATTGATGACAGTCCATCATAAAGGTACTTAAAGTTCTCCTTCCTCTTTTCAACGAAGGATGGAAACTTCTTGAGCTGGGCGCAGCCGATGGCAGCCTGCATGTCCGTTGCCTTAAGGTTATATCCGAAGTGTGAGTACACATACTTATGATCATATCCTAGGGGCAGCTCGCCATACTGCTTGTCAAATCTGTGTCCGCAGAGATTATCCATTCCCGACGGACATACGCAGTCACGGCCCCAGTCCCTGAAGGATCTTGCGATCTTATTAAGAAGGGGATTATCGGTATACACGGCACCGCCCTCTCCCATGGTCATGTGATGAGGCGGGTAAAAGCTGGAGGTCCCGATGTCACCGACAGTTCCCGTAAAGCGCCACTCGCCGTCAATAAAATATTTACTGCCCAAAGCATCGCAGTTATCCTCGATAAGCCACAGGTTATGCCTTACGCAAAACTCCTTAACCCCCTTTAGGTCAAAGGGATTACCCAGAGTATGGGCGATCATCACAGCCTTTGTCCTGTCAGATACCGCATCTTCAAGCTTCGTCACATCGATATTGTACTGTGGGATCGTAACGTCCACAAAAACCGGTACCGCGCCGTACTGGATAATGGGTGTCACGGTTGTTGGGAAGCCTGCCGCAACGGTGATCACCTCATCCCCTGGGCTTACTCTCCTGTCTCCCAACAGTGGCGATGTCAAAGTCATGAACGCCACAAGGTTAGCCGAGGATCCGGAATTAACCAGGGAGCAGTACTTAACCCCCAGATACTCCGCAAGTCCCTTCTCAAACTCCACTGTATACCGTCCCGAAGTCAACCAGAATTCCAGGGATGAGTCTACAAGATTCGCCATCTCCTCCTCATCATACACTCTGCCGGCGTAGGAAATGCGGTCGCCCTCCTTGTACTCCTTCTTACCATGGAAGGTACGGGCGTACTCCCTGACCTCTCTCAAAATCGCCTCTCTGGCTTCTGCTTCTGTCATGTTCTCGTACATGCTGTTCTCCTGTAAAACTTACATTCTATTTTATGTTGGCAAAAATCATATTCCGCAACTCCTACCACACCTTCCAGGGTGCAGTATCTTCCTTCCACATTTTCTCCAGGCTGTCCTTCTCACGTTTCGTGTCCATGCACTGCCAGAAACCGTCATGATGATAGGCTGCAAGCTGGCCTGTTTTGGCAAGTTCCATAAGGGGGCCCTTCTCAAAAATGCATTTATCACCGTCTATCAGATCAAATATGTCAGGCTCCATTACCATGAATCCGCCGTTAATGCAGGAGTTGTCGAATTCCGACTTTTCCCTGAAGGAGGATACCATACCGTCCTTGGTGATCTCCAACACTCCAAAACGCTGGTCCACGTTTATGGAGGTTATGGTGCCCAGCCTTCCATGTTCCTTATGGTAGGCAAGGATATTGTTGGGATCCACATCCGATACCGCATCACCATAGGTGAGCATGAAGGTCTCATCTCCCACGTATTTCTGAATCCGCTTTATGCGTCCTCCGGTCATGGTATCAAGTCCCGTGTCAACCAGTGTGACTTTCCAGGGCTCTGCCACGTTCTGATGAACGGTCATGCGATTTTCCTGGGAAAAATCAAAGGTCACATCGCTGTTGTAAAGGTAATAGTCCGCAAACCACTCCTTGATGACATGCTGCTTGTAGCCGCAGCATATGATAAATTCATTAAAGCCTCTTGCCGAGTAGCCCTTCATGATATGCCATAAAATAGGCTTGTCCCCTATCTCCACCATAGGCTTTGGTTTCAAGTGACTCTCTTCACTTATACGTGTTCCGTAGCCACCGGCTAATATTACAACCTTCATATATATTCCTCTTTCAAAATCGTATTTTATCGTTGCACATAGATGGTTATATTTTACCATAATCCCATGTGCAATTCCACCAAAACGGCAAGCATGAATCTGCGCTCTACCCATTCTATACCTCATTCGTAATCCGCTTCGCTCCTTACTCATGATTACACATTCGCCGAATGCAGATCCTCATGCAAGCATGAATCTGCGCTCGGCTCATTGTGTACAACAAAAAACCGGGCCGAAGATTCGGTCCGGTTTTCATACTGTATTCTGTTTTGATTACTTTGTCTCGCCATCCATCATGAAGCTGATGAACTTCTTGATATCCTCTGCCTCGTAAACTACAAGGTCAAGCTCGGGGATCTCAGCATCTGCGAAAAGCTTTGTAAGTGATACATACTGTGAAAGCTTTGACTTAAGGTTCAGTCTGTCGCCCTCGTCTGTAACAAGTTCAACCTTGCCCTTGCATGAATCAACTACATCAAAAAATCCTTCAATGTTTGTAATGTTCTGTAACTTCATTTTTTCCTCCTTTTCCCCGGTATGCCCTATCACCACTATGGCGATTCTCTCATCAGGCCTTCCGGAAAACCCGTTCCGAATCCTCTGCTCGGAACAATCATTTCTTTTTCTTGATTACGAGTCTATTATAACTCCGTCAAAATCATCTGCAAGAGGAAAAATCGACAAATTGCACAGAAATTGTGTATCTATTTTGTTGGTTTCGCACAAATATCGAGTTGTATTTGATCTTTATCTAAAGAATCATTCCGTCCTGTATTCCGGTTTCACAACCACCCCATCTGAAAAATCATCCCCCATGAGGGTTGTCTGTTCAAATGCTTCATGATAGGGAGATGAAGGGAACGCATAATACCAGCACTGGTCTCCCTCCACCGGGATGTAGCAGGTGTAACCGCAATAATCCACTTCCTGCACCTCAGCTGTGGGATAGTCAATCTGTCTTACGATATATTCAGAGGGTGTGAACCTTGCAACCGATTCTTCATAATCGTATTTGATCAATGCCTTTACACTCAGTGCCGAAGGGTATAATATACACAAACCTATAACCACAGACACTACTGCCATCACTGTCTTAAGCTTCCCACCGGCGTTTTCGGTTGCATGGAAAACATAGCCTATGATCAAAAGAGGAAACATAAGTACAGGGCCATAGCAGTATCTTATTAGCGGAGCCGTTGCCATGTAGAAAACCATGAATATAACGAGCATCACCATCATGAATATATAGAGAAATCTCTTTTTTGATTCCCGATCGCTCTTACTTCCGGAATACTCCGTAGTCTGAACACCGGTTTTCTTTCTCTTTAGATTGCGGAAAACCATTGCGAAAACACTGCCCAGGATCTCCACTATCATCACCGGAACGGCATACAGCACTGATCTTATAAACAGCTGGGTTGCCTCATATTGTTTGATCCACCACATGATCAGCCAGTCCTTAAGTCCCGTGGCTACCACTGTCCCATGGGAGTCGGTTGTTTCCTTCGCCCAGGATCCGATCTCATTAGCATCTCTCGTCAGAGTGTCAGCATCAAACTTCCAGGGAAAATCAAGCAGGCCCAGTTTTGCCACCGGATACACCGGCCATCCGCATATGATAATGTTTCTTACGACATAAGGAATCACCAGTACAGCTGCCGCCACGCCGCATATCAGGATATTCTTCCACTGCTTCTTCCTTATGATCTGCACAAGAGGTATGATTGTAATCATGCACAGGATCGCGGATGAAAGCTTAAAGCTGATAACCGCAAAAGATGAAACCGCAAGAAGTGACAGACCCGTGGTATTATCAGGATCTTTTTCTATAATCTCCGACAGTCTTAGGCATATCCACATCATATATATGACAGTTATATAGTCAGATTCAGGTGATGTTAACTCAAGTGCAATGGCAAGAAGATACAAAAAAGGAGCTATTCTCATGCAGTCGGAAACAGCCGTCCTTCTGAGCAGAGTTTTATCTTTAAAAGATTCATACCATCCGGTGACAGAATAAATACATATGGCTGCCATGACAATTCCTGATACGGAATGAAGTGACTGCCCACCTAAGATATCATGAAATGAGTAAAGCGCGCTTTCCGCAAATAATGCGCTATTATAGGCAAGACGAACGTGAATATTGCCCAGTCCCTTTATAACGCCATATTCTTCAATCCAGTGTATCGCCTGTGCATGGTAGAGACCCGTATCGTAATGGAACGTACCCTCCGCCGTGTACCTTAGGCAGAAAAAAACCACAAGTACAGAGGGTATAACGAACCACAGCGGGCTCTTGTACCACTTATGATCACTCCCGGCTTTTTTCTCTTTGAGATCGTTAACTTCACATGCATAAATATTTCTGTCAAAAAAAACGAACAGGGCATCCGCCACCAGCATGATAATATTCGCCGTAATCCCCACACCCGCAAAAATACTGAAAATTTCTGCATAGACCGTGGTTATTATGATTCCACCAAAGAAGTAATCACTCCAATTAAAGTCAGGCTTTTTTTCCTTATCAAGTAGCCTGGCAAATCTTGGGATCAGAAAGTGCGCTGCAGTCATTGACGTTACTGCGATATATATCCAATTTAAAAATGTTATGAGCATTTATTAACCCTTCTTAAAATAACTTATTTCAGTACTAGTTCTCAGCGTCTCCTGCCGCGTCCTCATCTTCAGGTTTCCTTTTTACGTCGTCCTCATTAAGAGCCGCCAGAAGTTCACGGTAATCGCTCTGAAGCGCATGTTTATTAGTAGAAACCGAAACATGCTTTTTAACTGAGGCGGTTGATTTTGCAATAGGCTGCACCGTACCGGCTCCGGCAACACAGCCACCGGGGCAGGCCATCCCTTCGAGAAGGTAGCCGTTGTATTTGCCCGCCTTGGCCATCATGAGGAGCTTTCTGCAGTCCGCAAGGCCCTCCGCATGCTCTATCTTGATCTCCATTCCCGGACGCATATCACGTATACAGTTGGCAACGGCATTAGCTACACCGCCTGATACCGCAAAGCCTCTTCCGTCGCCGCTTGCGCCATGCATGGTGTCATCATCCGGAAGTTCCTTAAATACCACCTCTTTGGCCTCGAACATGCCCATGACCTCCTCAAAGGTCAACACAAAGTCCACATCCGAACGGATGGTCCGGCGGCTCGCCTCAAGCTTTTTAGCGGCGCATGGGCCGATGAAAGCCACCTTGCAGCCGGGATGATTTTTCTTAATGAGACGTCCCGTTAAAACCATGGGGGTCAGTGCCATTGAGATGCATTCAGCCTGATCCGGGAACAGCTTTTTAGCCATTGCCGACCATGCGGGACAGCAGGAGGTTGCCATGAAAGGGAGCCTGTCGGGAACATCCTCTAAAAAGTCCTCTGCTTCTGATATGGTGCACAGGTCAGCTCCGATCGCCACCTCGATAACATCCTCGAATCCCAATGCCTTAAAGGCGGGGCGCATTTTTTCCGGGGTAAAATCAGGGCCGAACTGTCCTGTTGCCGCAGGGGCAATTGCCGCATAAACCGGCACGTCTGATTTAATGGCCTGGATCACCTGGAAGATCTGGGCCTTATCGGCGATCGCGCCGAAGGGGCAGTTGGCCAGGCACATGCCGCAGGATACGCACTTGTCCTGATCGATATCCGCGCGACCGTACTCATCGGAAGAAATGGCATTCATGCCGCAGGCCTTGGCGCAGGGGCGCTCAAGCCTCACTATTGCGCCATAAGGGCAGGCCTCAACGCACTTGCCGCACTTTATGCATTTCGTTTCATCTATAGTTGACTTACCGTTCTTGATGGTTATGGCATCTCTGGGGCACACCTCAGAGCAGGCGTGGGCAAAGCAGCCCTGACAGGCGTCGGTGACATGCACCACATTATCCGGACAGGAGTGGCAGGCGAACTTGATTATATTGATAAGGGGCGGCTGGTAATATTTTTCAGGCTTGACGCATTCCTCAGCGCCGTTATATACGGGAGCCTGCTCATCAGCGGCACGCAGGGACAGGCCAAGTGCCATCCTCATACGTTCTCTTACGATTGCCCTCTCAACGAAAACGCTGTCTCTATATACGGAAACCTCGCCGGGTATGACACGGTAGGGAATCTCCGTCATTCTGACCTTCATATCCTCCAGGGTTTCCTCTCCAAACTCATAGGAAAGCCTGGCAACCTCTTCAAAAACCCGCTGTCTTAATTCATTAACCGATGTGTAAATGCCTCGCATAAACTCCGCTCCTCGCAATAAACTTTTCTACACCGTAACCTCGCCGTCATGTGTCAGAAGGGATGCAGCAGTGACCTCCTCCATATCCATAAGGTTTTTCAAAAGTTCCGCCGGTTTTTTGGTGCGGACCTCTATCGCATAATCAGTATGCCCCATCGTCATATTACGTGACTTTATGTAGTAATAATCCGTGCCCGCCTTTATAACGGACGTAACGGCATCTTCAGCATCCTGGGTGCTTACATTTACTATAAGTATCTGGGATGAGCGGGGATCTCTGGCCCCTGCGAGTATCATAATGATAACTGTTATCACAATCGATGCTGCAACGGCGATGAGCGCAAAACCCGCGCCACAGATTATTCCCACACTTATCGACCAGAATAAAAACACAAGATCCATAGGATCCTTAATGGCCGTCCTGAACCTTACAATTGAAAGTGCACCCACCATTCCCAGTGAAACAACTATATTAGTCTGAATGGTCAGTATGATCGATGCAGTGATTATCGCCAGAACAACAAGTGAGATATTAAAGTTCTTGTTGTAAAAAGAATTTTTTGTAATTCTCTTATACAACGCATAGATAAACAGTGCGATCAGTGTTGTTGTAATGATGCAGATTGCAACATCCGTAATCTGCATATCCATTGTTGCGTAGCCCTGGAACAGAGCCTTGTTTAATAAAGCCTTCATACCGTAATTCCTCCATACAGGTCATATCTCCTGCAATAATAATATTTCGAAAATCCGCTCCACATAAGCTTATCAAGCGACATATAATCCGCAATATGTCTCGGAAGCACATCATCCCATTTAACCTCTAAAAGGCTCTCACCCTTTTTTAGCACCGGCCTTACGGCAAAATCAGCCTCCAGGAACCTTTCGATTTCATTGGAACTTAGGATGTTCTCATCAAAAGTCACCCGCACGTTCCCGGCCTCATAGACATACGGTTCCCTCTCGTACTGCACTATCACCTTCGGCCTTACTCCGTCAAGTTTAAGTCCCGCAAGAAGCTCTGAGAGTTTTTCATCCATGGACGATGTGATTTTGGGAATATCACCGGCCATCAGGAGCTTGCATTCCTCAAGTCCCAGTCGTGCCTGTTCCTTTAAGGTCATGCCGTTTAGCTTGCTCTTTTTTTCAAGTGTAATATAAGATGTGTCGTTATTATAATATCTTATTCTGTACTTGTGTCTTATGTTGTATCCGTCCTCATTTTCCCTGTAACAGGTATCCTGATCATCATCAAAATAGAGACTTCTGATCAGATACCGTCCTGCACTGTTTACATGACTGTCGGGATGCATAAGGCCTTTAGCACGCAGTTTTGTCAACATCATCTGGTCATAGTCCAGCAGATACTTGTACTCATGTCGATAATTATTCATAAGCGCTACTCCGCATATATGCTGCCCTCCGCATGAACCGCATCTACAACTGCCATAATGTCCATAGTGCACTGATGCGAAGAAATATCACCTGCCGAATTGATCCCATAGTTACCTGCAACGATACTGACGGATCCGCCGTTTAGCTCAACATTTCCATCCTCATTTTTTGTCCTGATACCGTCATTCTCGCACTGTATGTTCATGCTGTCCGTCGCAACATATACGCCGTCATTCCCTCTGAGTCCGTCGTTCTTGGACAGTACTGACAGGTTTGTTCCTATAACCTTAAGGACGTCCTTGGACCTTACAGCGTCCTTATAGTATCCGTAAACGTACAATTCACCGTTTCCGTTTACAGTCAGATTACAAGTCGTATATATGCAGGATTTCTCGTCCTCAAAGTTTTTATAGTTGTTGCCGTCGGTAAGGCTGTTCTTAGTTCCCTCAGGACAGCTCAGCACAAGCTTTGATGCTGATTTTACAATGAGGGCCGGGCCGGATTTTGAGTATACATCCGCATTTTGCAAAATCAGGTGCACAAGTTCATCATCAACATCAACATATATCTGTCCGTCAAGGGTACCATTTAAAACATAGGTCCCCGCATGTGTTATCTCCAGTGTATTCCCATCACAGGCATTAAGATCAATTAATTCTGCGTTTTCATCATAATCGACCATAAGATCCGTCTCAGAGATTTCTATACTCTCTGTCTCCTTGGGAGCTTCAAGAAGACTGTTAGCCTTATCGACAGCGCCATCCAAAGAACACCCCGAAAGCATCAAAATGCACGCCAGCAATGCAGGTGTTACATGATTTTTGTGTTTTTTACTGTTCTTTCTCAAATATTGCCTCATACGTGCAGCCTCCCACTGGAATTGTCAGTTCCATGGTCTCTCCGGATAATATGTTCTGTCCGTCAGACCAGCCTGCAAAACGATAGCCCTCCTTCGGCTTGGCAGTAATGGTCACCGGATAGTCAGTGTAGTAACTTCCGATCCATTCTCCCTTTGATAGGTCCGGTGTGATGGTATTAATCCTAACCGTTCCCGCAGTAGCATCATTGACCTTAAGGGTAATGTCTTCAAGAGTTCCTGACAGAGCGAATTCCCAATAAAGCGCAGGAACCATGTATTCAGCTCTGCGTTCAAAAAATGAATTGTTCCAGGCTATATCCGTATTCCATTTTTTTAGTTTCTCGCTCACCACATCAACATTAAAATTACTGTTTACAAGATCCATGAAGGTCAAAACAAACTTCTTGCAGAACTGCTGATTAGTCCTGAAGGCTCTGAATATGTACTGCTGATCGTAAGCCGGCGGTGCCAGTTGTTTTTCAACCGAGAAGGAATTGATTGTTGCAGCATCTTCTGCCTCAACGGCCCATGTCAGACACTCAGTATCGAATATGACATATCTCCACCTGCCGTCAGCATAGGGATTATCCGATGCGGTGTTGCAACGCCAGATTATGCTGTTCTTCCATTCGGAAGCATCCATATTGCAGATATAGATGTTGATGCACATCCAGTCAATATAGCTGTCAACATCAATAACCTTGCAGAAATCCTCATATTCCGCATCCGACGTAAGATCCGGGTGCTCGGTGATATAGTCGCCTATTTCCTGTGGCGTCCCCTTATAAATGGTTACATCATCATCGTCAAGGTGGTACCGTTCCGCTATGAGCTTCTCGCTGTATTTTTCCCTTATATAGGAGTCGTACCAACGTTCGCCGTTTAGGAATACCGTCACCGGTATGTTCTGCTGGATCATGACATTTTCCCTGTCGGCTACCAGTTCGTGTATCATTGCATCCGTCCACTCTTCCCTTAATACAACGGAATGAATGTCCTCTCCGAAAAAATCATAATCAAAATAGTCGTTTCCGGAATACTCTTCCCTGGAATACAGGGAAAATCGCTTTTTCCCGTAGGTTCTGGAACCGCCACCCTGAATTCTCAAACCTGAGGGCTGGTCAAGTTTCAGCTCGGAGTCTTCAAAATAATCAAGGTTCACTTCAATCTCGCTCTCAATCCCATGCTTTAAGAAGTTCGCCTCCGGCTTTTCTCCTTCCATGCCGCTTAAGTACCATTCATCATACTCTTCGCCCGTTACATGTATCCCATCAGGTCCGAAAAGATCATCATAATCAGCGACAATTGAGATTACTTTTTTATCCTTATATCCATCGGCTCCCACAAAATAGCTTCCGGTCACCGGTTCGCTTACATTACCTTCGGCATCCACGGCAATGGCCCTTACAACGGTTATCGTGTCCACAGAGGTATCACTTATTTCATTTTCCAGCCAGTTTTCCGTAACGTTTTGAACCTGCAGAAGCCGGCTTGGCTCCTGATGAAGCGGTTCAATAGTTATCGGTTCCTCATAGGATGTCGATTCGGCAGTAGGTGTTGAAGAGTCAAGGGTGTAGTAAACCCTGCAGCCATCCTCCGCCGTGATCTCAAGCTCAAACTCATCATCATAGAATCCGCTTTGAGCGGACAAAACAGGAGGAGAGATATATTTTCCAACCTGGTCATTATCAAGGGATGGGGACTGGTGCATGATCTGCCACGTATCATCTACCCTCGCATATGCTGTATCCACTGTAAGCTTCGGAACAGTCACCGAATCTATCAGATATCCTGACGGTGAGTACAGATATAAGGTCAAACCTCTTTTACCGAGTCCAAAAGTCAGATCACCTGAATGCTCATCATCCGCCGGTCGCAACACCCTGTATCCGTGAGCCGGTATGCTGAGGTTTCCCAGCACGCATTCATCCTTTTTGTCCATACTGTCAGTAAGACTGAAACCCTTAAGGTTTATAGGCTTACCTGTGGGATTGTACAGTTCAATATAGTCCGCACAGTAGCCATCCCGCGTCAGGTTGAAGGTCACGTTATTGGTGCAGACCTCATTTATCTTAAGCTGATGTACCCTGTAATCCCTCATGCAGTACCATGCAAAAGATACACCGATCAGGATTAGGGCAATAACATATATGATATTTCTTGCTTTTTTACTTAATAAATACATTATGTGCCATGTCTGCAAAATCAGACACCCTTCCACTGTTACTGATTATAATCTGACCCATCCGGGTAAGGTTCTATTCTGGGTATCCTCATTTTGCAGGTACTGCCCGGGATATATTACTATGTGATCCGGATTTTTATTAAGCAACGCGCCCCACTGGCTGAAGGTCGAATTAGCTATAATATTATGCTTGCACCGGCTCATAAGCTGCATATCTCTGTAACTGTCCGCGCCGCCATTATTATCCACATAAACCGCATCGGTCAATCCCAGTTCTTTAAAGAAAGTACGGGCAAACGGGATATCGTCAGAGAATATATAGAATTTCAAGCTGCCATTACTACGTTCTCCCGGCTGATGATCTCCACAGCGTTTTTTTACCTCTTCCTTCATGTAATCAACCGCCCGGCTATAATAATCCTCGTTCAGGATGCAGAACTTACCCTCATATTCCTTAGATAAATAGTCCCCCCGCCGCATATGGATTGAAACCGATTCACAACTGTCAATTTGCGAAAGAAGCGACTTATTAATCTCGTCTGAAGGCTCATCAAATTCAAATTCTTCTACAAGTTTTTCGAGCCTGTCCTTATAATATTCCTCCCTTGGGAAATAGCTGGTGATATAGTAATCACGGCTCGCGTCCAGGTTGCTGATCATCTCAAAGAGCTTATTCTCCAGCTCACCGCCTGAATTGTCAATAACCTGCTTTTCATATCTTTCTTTATATTTTCCGTTACGCATTTTTTCGTTGACCGAATAAGTCAAGGCGGACCAAATCCCTGCAATCTTGTGATTTTTGCCAAAACCCGAAAGCTGTCCCGAAGCACGGAAGCAATCCATAAAAGTAGCCTCAGCAGGCGCAATACCCCTATTCTTCATAAAAGGAAACACCCTCTCAAGCTCATATCCATGGTGATAGTCCACACGATACATCCACTTAAGATCCGCCTTCACCTCAACATCCGGATACATCTCCTGCATCAACCGGTAAAAATTGTATTGGAACATCTGGTTCCCCAGGCCGCTTGTAAATCTCACGATTATCATATATCAGTCATCCTACTGTTATTTATACCTTTCAAGCCAAAAGTCTTATTGCTATTGAAATCAAATCCCTGCCAGAAACTCCCCGGGATTTTTAAACTCTCCGGCATGTTCCCTGATCCAGGCTTCGTCCTTGTCCCACCAACGGATTGTCAGCAGTTTCGCAACAGTTTCATCATTGAATCTCTGCCCGATCTTTTTAGCCGGAACTCCTGCATAGATTGCGTAGGGCTCAACATTACCTGTGACAAGGGATCCGGCTCCTATAACCGCTCCGTCTCCAACCGTTACCCCATCGCATATGGCCACGCCCCTGCCCATCCAGACATCGTTTCCAATATCTATCTGAATACCTGCTGCCTTATCGATCCATGCATTTTCCTCAAAGCAGTCCTCGCTCACGTAGGTGTGACCATACTGGGCAGCCACTGAATAAAATGCCGGATGAGTTGCGATATTTTCCCCTTTTATGGGGTGCCTCCCTATATAGGTCTCCGCCTGTCCTATGGAGGTATACCGTCCGATACGCGTGTTGCTCATGACAGAATCCCGTCCGATCATGGAACTATAGCCCATATGAACGTTTGAAAGCTCACACCTGTCTCCCACAAAATCACGGCCCTCGAAGCTGCAACCGTTCATAAAGTAGGTTTTCCTCCCAAACACGCTTTTAGTGCGGGCCTCCAGAGCCGTTCTCACAAACGGATAGACAATTCCCCGGTATATTCCGGAGCCTATATTCATGATTTTCCTAACCAATAATGAATGCATTACGATCCCTCTCCCGATTAGTCAATTACTCCCTGCGTCTACCTCATCGAGCATTGCCTGTGCGTATCCCAGAACTCGCTGGCGGCTTTTATCATCCAATTTAAGAAAAGTCTCAACAAGCTCACTTTCCTCAGACCCCTCGCCCACTATCCTGTAATCCGGTCTGCTGCTACGCTCTCCCGCAGCATCAACACCCGATAAAAGAAAGTAGGGTGTCACGTTAAGTACATCGCATATGATCATGATCTTATCCGATGCCGGATTAGTGCCCTTTTTCTTCCAGTCGCTTATGGTGCTCTGAGGTATTCCCGTCCTTATCGAAAAATCCTTCTGTGAAATATTGTTTTCACTTATCAGCCCAAAAATCTTGTCACTTATCGTCATCATATCAGCCTTTACATTTTGACTTTTGTATGTTATCTTTTTCCCAGAGGCACTACCGTAACGCAAACGGCCCGCCTTGTTTTTGGTTACTAAAAAAGCAACCTAACCTTGGTCGTGGGAGGTTGCTTTTTTGTTGTTCTTTTTATCATAATTCTGTCGGATACTGATTATCGTCACTATAATACTTACAATAGTGACAACAGTTCCGATAATACTGACTATAATCTGAACCACAAATTATCCTGCGACCTTTCTCAATTCTTTCCATCCCCTTAACCTCCTTACAAATGGAAGCTCCGAACATGAACGTCCGAGTGAAAGGCGAACCACTTACCGTTTTAGTAATGCCCTAGGACTATCTTATATTATATGTAATCCGTTTTCAAGAATTAATTCTTTTTTTCGTATTATCCGTCAGTAAAATCAATCATCCCGGATGTCCCTAGCAGGGGTTCAGAAATTTATCCTCCGCTCCTCCACCACAATAGGCCTGTGGATCACTCGGGTGTTGATGTTTAAAATATACTCACCGATAAAGCCGATAAACAGAAGCTGTATGCCGCCCAGCAGGAAAATACCGATTATCATGGGTGCATTGCCTGCGTCAAATCTGCCCCAATGCATGAGCTTCATGACAAAATAGTATATTGCGATTATGACACTGATTCCGGAGCACAAAAAACCTATAAAGGTTGCCAAGCGTAAACCCACTTTAGTGTAAGAGGTAAAGCTCAGCATCGCCGCATCGTAAAGGCTGTAGAAATTGTTGTGGGTCTTACCGGCACGGCGCTCAGGCTGCTCGTACTCAACCTCTGTCATGTTGAATCCGGCGCCATACTCCGCAACGATTCCCCTCATGAAGGGAATGGGATCGTCAAGCTGGCGTATCAGCTGCACGAAGGTCCTGTCATACAGGCCAAATCCCGTAAAATGCTCGATCATCCGGACCGTGGACATATTCTTGATAATCTTGTAGTAGCAGGTTCTTAGGAAATAGATGAATCCCGGTTCCTTGCTTGAAGTCTTAATACCGCTTACGATCTTATGCCCCTGCTCCCACTTCTCAACAAATGTGGGGATCAGTTCCACGGGATCCTGAAAGTCAGCGCATACCGGGATTACGCAGTCACCGTCACACTGGCATATTCCGTAAAATGGCGAATTAAACTGTCCGAAATTCGTCACATTGAAAATTGCCTTAACCTTTTTATTTTCACTGCAGACCTTCTCGATAACGTCCCTGGTACCGTCGGTGGAGGCATTATCGATTATGAGAATGTCATAATCGTAATTTGAGAGTTTTTCCTTAAGTACTCCCTCAACGGCCTTGGTAATGGCCTCTATGTTCTCCACCTCGTTATAGCAGGGTATCATTATGCTTATCTTCTTTTTATCTGCCATAGCTTCTGCCTTTCATAAAATCATCCCCATACCGAGAAAATCACGATTCCCACAAGGATAAGTCCCAGTGCAATCCCCTTTTTCAGGTTCATCCTCTCTTTAAAAACAGTTACCCCGAATATGGTTACGAAGATATATCCCATGGCATCCAGGATCGGTCCCATGGAAAGGGGTACCACCTTATATGCATAAACCGAACACAGTGTTGCCAGGAAAAATATCCCGTAGGCCACGATGACTCTTACATTTAAATATTCCCTTATCCAGGAGTCATACTTGACCTTTGCCGCCTTTTTAAGGAGCACCTGGGAAAATGCCGATATGAATACACCGAATAAAAACAGCACAATATAGAGAAGCAGCTCACGACTCATGATTTTGCCTCCCCGTCATCTGAAATACTGAATAGCACAACTCCCGCAACAACCAGTGCAGCTCCAATGAGCTTCCCGGCAGTCACCTTCTCTCCGAAGAAAATCAGCCCCCAAACGAGGCCCCAGATGACTGTAACCGCCTTGTTGGCGTAGGCTGTTGTTAAGTCCATACGCTTTATTATCTGCTGCCAGCCCAGGGCATATATGGCCAGGATCACCAGCTCAATGCCGTAGAAAAGGCACCATTTAAAGCTTAACACTTCATTGGCCGCAGCCATCTTGCTCACGATGCCGTTTGCGGAATATACAGCCATCAAAAGGTGCAGCAGTATTATTGTCTTAATCCCTGTCTTCTGCATCAGTTCTCTCACTTATAATGTAGCGGGGTCGTCCCTTGACCTCCATGTAGATCTTGCCAATGTACTCGCCGATGACACCAAGGCTCATTATCTGGATACCACCTAAAAAGCAGATGATAACAGAGGTTGATGCCCATCCCACAACAGTATGGCCTGTTAACTGCCTGATTATGGACCAGATCATAAGTCCGAAACTCAAAAAACATATGAACATACCGAACACGGCAATAAAATGTATGGGCTTCACTGACAGGCTGGTAATGCCGTCGATGGCAAGGCGGAGCATCTTGCTGAAGGGATAATGACTTTCCCCGGCAAGGCGCTCGTTGCGCTTATAGTAAACAGAGGTGCTCTTAAAGCCCACAAGAGGAATCATGCCCCTTAGGAACAGATTGACCTCCTTATATTCTGAAAATGCATTCAGTACCTTATTTGATAAAAGTCTGTAATCCGCATGGTTGTAAACAACCTCAGCACCCATGGAGTTCATGAGCTTGTAGAAGGACTGGGCGGTGAAACGCTTAAAGGCAGTATCTGTTTCACGGTTGTCCCGCACGCCATAAACTACCTCGCAGCCGTCATAGTAGGCCTTTATCATCTCATCCATGGCATTTACGTCATCTTGACCATCGCAGTCAATTGAGATTGTAATATCGCAATGATCCATGGATTCCATAAGACCTGCAAGCACTGCATTCTGATGTCCCCGGTTGCGGCTCTGGGCGATGCCCATGTAATGAGGATCCTGCTTTGAGAGGTCACATATGATCTGCCAGGTGTCATCCCGGCTACCATCATTAACAAACATGATACGACTCTTATCATCAATAAATCCCGCTCCAATAAGAGCCTTCAGCTTATCAAGAAACATAGGAGCCGTTAAGGGCAGCACCTTTTCCTCATTGTAGCAGGGTATCACAATATTCAAAACTGCCGGGCGGGTACCCGGTGCGGGGCGTTTATCACTCATACTTTTTCCTATATTTTTTATTTGGCGGTTTCCAGATACCACCTCTGCTCAGGGCTTCCTGTGTAGTTGTCAACTACCACACTTCCATCCCCCGAAACCGTCAGAGCCATGGTATCTCGATATATTATAGCATAAGAACCGTCTTCTTCCGCCTGAAAAGTAAAAATCTGGGACACATCACCGTTAAACTCCCACTGCTGGACCCTTGTTCCGGGCTCGTCATAAGCCCCCTCCACGTCGGCAACCAGCTGGGAATTCTGGAAACGGATGGAATAGCCTCCGTCCTCGTACCACAGGATGACACGATTTTCACCATCAGAGCCCAGTACAACACTTTCACCGGAATTAAGGCTTGCATCCTCCACCATAAGGGTTAAGTCCGGGTCGCAGGCAGGGCGCAGGATATAACGTCCGTTTGGAATGTCTCCCTTATCCAGTACTCCGCCTAAAAACTCACTGTGACGCTGCTCAACATAATTCGCGGAAGGTTCGGCCTTGGTTATTGCCCAGCTTCTATCTGCCTCACCTGTTTCGGCATAAGCCCTGGCCTCCCTGTATTCTGCATCTCCCCAGGTCATTTTAACCGCACGACCGAGGGTTGTGTCGGCAGGAATGATGCCGGTTATGATAATTGCAAGTGCCAGAATGAGGAATGCAATTGAAGGATGAAGCCCGTTTTTCTTAGCCAGAATGCTCAGCGCCCTCTCACCGGCCATGTCGTACCCACGTACCGCGTATCCGATCATCAGTACCACATAGACCAGGATATACTGGCTGTTGGCCTCCCACATAATGTGGAACAAAAAGCCTCCGATCACTGCAATTGCAGGGAAAGTCACATCAAAGGTATGAACATCCTTCCTCTTAAAGTTCATGACGAAATACGCAAAGCAGCCAAAATATATAAGGGTCTGGAACAGGTTCATGTACTGGGTGAGCGCCTTATTACCAAAGCCGTCTTCAGTAGCAAGCAAAAGCCATCCCGGAACTTTTTCATTATCCGTTGCACGTCCCATCATGACGGACAGACTGTCATAGGTGGGTTCACACCATTGGGATACGATTTTCTTTAAGAAAAATCCCACCGCATAGGAAGGCTGGGACTTAAACTTCCCAAGGGACATTTTGATATTAACAATTGCCGCTGCGTTGGCCGCATCGTGGTCGTAACCGTTATTTTCAAACACCTCACTGTTGTATCCGTTGTACCAGCCTGAAGAACGGTTTGAGGATTCCTGAAGCCCCATTGCTATATGAGCTGTTCTGGGAGTACCTGAAAGGTCGTCCATACCGGTTAAGTTCTTCATGGTGGCGCTGATGGCCTTGCTGGCAATTATGTAGGCCAGGGCCAGCCAGATAATGGCAAAAATGAAGGCGATAAACCTGATTCCCTGACGAGTGAGGAGGGGCAAGTCATCCTCCTCCAGCCTCACATTCCGGTCCGAATTAACAAACTTTACGCCCTTCCTAAAAAGCCCCAGGCTCTTAACAAAGGCATATCCCAGCATTGTAAGGAGATAGATAAGGGCATTAGTCTTAAGCACCGTTGCAAGGGAGATGAGAATCCCCGCAAGGAGTATCCTTAATATATTTTGCTTCTCTTTGTTAAAATAGTCATACTCAAGCACCATTGCCCCAAGGGATAAGGCAAGGGCTGGTGCCGTACCATAGATGAAGGTCACGTACCCATAAACAGGAGTGAACAGGCACAGCAGAATGCCTGTTATGTCCGCAAGATATCTTTTTTCAGGCACAAGGCGCAGCGCCAGCATGCGGATAAACAGGATCATCAGTGTGTAGGAAATGGCATTTATGATCTGAACGGCAATGTAGTTATTGCAACCGAAAAGCTTGTAAACGCCCACAAGGAAGAGGATAAAGCCACTCTGATTGTCCCAGAGTCTTGCATAGCCTCCCTTCATGAATGCCGAATAATCACCGTTTATGACCTGCACCGCAACACGTGATACACGATGTGGGTCAAACCTGGGGATCAGGTTCGCGGATATGGCCAGGTAACAGAGGAGAATAAAATACAGGAGTAATACTACATAGAAAAGTGTCTCAGTCTTTCCCCATTTACCGTTCTCTGAGGAAGTCACATCGTCCGTTTTAGAAACTTTAAGCATGCCCCGCTTCTTGCACACCGCAACCACTGCAATTACCACCAGAATAACTGCAATATGCACCAGGGGATTATCCTTGGCAAAGTACAGATGCTCCGTATCCGTTATACGGATCGTCGCATACATACTCGTAACCGTCAGGTATCCGCAGACGAGTATCATTATCAGCCTGATAAACCTGCCTATTATATTTTCAAACTTTCCGATTTCCGAATTTCCGTTCATCTTTACTCTTCCACCAGCGTCAGTGAATTCATTCCGTAATAATCAGCGATTCCCTGATTTACCCAGTATTTCTCAAGTTCAGCGCACTCCCGATAATACCGGGCATAAGAACCGTTAACTGTCATTGCGGTTGTTGATACAAAGGAGTATTCCGGCGAGGAATATTTTTTATTTATTCTCATCTTTTTTGTCTTTAAAGGCCAAAACTTTATTAAGCGCGAAATTAATTGGCACACCTAACTACTCAATATAGTTCTGCCAATCTTGCAACATGAATTCATATTCGTTCAATGTTCCATCATGTAAATCGTTGAATATCATATTTGACTGTTCTTCAGATATTCTCACATAATTTATGTTTTTAATATCATGTATCCACTGATTAAAGGCGTCTTTATTAAACATTTCATTAAATTTTTCCCTTACAATCGTCTTCCTGTTTTTGGGGTCATAGGTCACATACATTATGCCATCAATTATTTTCCGAGAAGGGTCATACTCCTTCATCATCCATCCATTTAGATGCCAATCATCAGGCGTCATGGTATCAATCATAACAAGGTCCTCAAAATCACATATAAAGAACGTATCCTGATTTCCTGTAACGGTCCAATAATTTCCTCCCGTCTGATAATAACTATGGTAAATCTTATCACCGGAATATTTTACTAAAACAGTCTTATCTTCCTTAATTTCTTCATTCTCGGCAAACTCATCTCTGAGCTGCAGTTGCTGATAATAGCCTTCCTGCCAGTCAATGTATGTATAATTAAAGTGTATCACGCCCAAAGTCAAAATAATTACAAGCGCAAGTCTCTGAATCTCAGATCTAAGTATTATTTTAACGGCATAATATATTATCAGGGCAATTCCTATTCCCAGTAAAACGCTGTCTCTACCTCCTGTATATATGGGTTCCATTACCGCGCTGCGCTTAACAATATATGGAAAGATTCCAATAAAAAAGGTAAACAAGCCGACCAACAGCATGGCAACATCCACGATGAATTTATCATTAATCCGTAGTATCTCAGTCTTTCTGTTTTTATGCGTAATCAGGAACAGCGCAACAAATGCAACTGTTACCGCAGCAAGTATTACAACCGTATAAACCTCATCAAAGCAGTTTTTATAATTTTCAAATATCTTTTCCAGCATCTGAATTGCAAGAAAGGGAGATTTTAAGATTATCCCAGGGAGTTCGTTCCATTTTACATAACTGTGTCCATTATAAAACCCATAACCGGGAAATAATATCTTATCTCCAACATACCAGACAATAGGAGCTAATAAATAATCAATATTATGTATAATAGAAATCAAAAACTTTTTTAGAATGATTAGAAATTTTTCTCTTTCCTTTATATCGCCCTTTAAGTCCTCATAGTACAAATAAAGCAAAATCACTAATGTCATTAGCATTTGCGATTCCGTATCGAAAGAGAGCATTAGCATAAACAACGCAAGACATCTGAATATTATTCTTTTTTTTCCAGTTGAATTTTTCCAGATTGCTGTAAGGAAAAAAGCTATCCAGAATACAAACAGCCCCAACGCATATCCAAAGCAGATAAAAGTAGTTCTTACATCAAATATAGGAACCGTCAAAAATAAAGCTGTTATCCAGAATGCATCCACCTGTGAGAACAGATTGATTTTCTCCAAAGTCCTGTATACAAAATACCCTGTTCCCAAATACATAACAAAAACAATGTACCTAAATGGTAAATTCCATATTACAAGGTCTATAAATGCATGAAGTGGCAAGCTTGACTGCATAAATGAATCAATCAAGAATGCCACATCGTGATCAGCATATATCCAGTCATCATACCACTGGCCTGACAGTACCAACAGCATCCATTGTGCAGATATATATATAAGTGTAAGCCAAACAAAATGTCTTGTTCTTATACTATCCCTATACTTTCTAATCATCATTTGCCTCTTAGCTACTCTCCTATCACAAATACATAGCAAAACATATTACAACACTATAGCGAAAACACTATAACTCCACCTACAATAAGTAAATTTCCATCAATCTTTTTTGAAGTTATCTCTTATGAGAAATAAAGCAGGCATTATCAATTACTAATCCTAATAATTAGCTCGTCTGAAATAATAAATACCGGTCTATGTCTAGCTGCGTCAAATGTTCTCCATAAATACTCTGCAATAATTCCGAGCGAAATATTAGTAATCCCAAATCCTAGTGCTAGCACACATATTAATGTAGAATATCCAATCGGCACCAAAGGATTCGTAAATCTGTTAATTATCGTAAAAATACCCACTATAATTCCTGCAAAAAATAGAAGCACTCCAACAATGTTCACGATTCTGATCGGCATAAACGAAAATGCAACAAAGGAATCTATAAACAGCTTTATTTTTTTTGATAGAGTCCATTTTGATACTCCAGTAACCCTCTCTCCAAAATCCATTGCTATAGTATCATACTTAAAACCCGCATCAATTATTTGAAGCATTATAGACGAATTTAACTCAATATTAGCATTCAGAAAGTTTTTGAT
>R03__coassemble_420_pt1 | contig 24992 bp, 20 predicted proteins | sample R03__metabat2_high_PE_019 | metagenome-assembled genome bin R03
TTCCGGCAGGAAAAGGCTTTGCAGATATAGCAATGATTCCCCGTGCTGACTCAGGTAATAAGCCGGCACTTTTAATAGAACTTAAGTATGATCAGGGCGCTGACAGTGCGATAAAGCAGATAAAGGAGAAGCGTTACACCGGAGCACTTAGTGGATTCAGCGGTGAAATTATAATCGCGGGTATCAGCTACGATAAGGAGACCAAGGTCCACAGCTGTAAATTTGAGAAGGTGTTTTCCAATTCCTAATTACTTTTTGTTCCTGCGTAGATATTGACTAAGATAAGAAATCACCAACAGATGGCGGTTTTAAGGAGCCGTGCATAGATGAATATTAGTGAAAATATATTTAAAATTTTAAAAGAAAAACACATGACACAAAAGGAATTTTCCAAACGTACGGGGATTGCGGAAAGCACAATCAGTGATTGGAAGACAAAGGGCAACATTCCTCAGTCGGACAAGATACAGGCTATATGTGAGGCACTGGAGGTAAGCCCATACGAACTCTTATGGGAGAGGGAAGTAAGGCACGATGATGCGGATATGTACATAGTGGACAAGACCACAGATGAGGGGCAGATCATATCCATGGTTCGCAATATGGATGACAAGTCCGTTCAAAGAGTTCTGGGATATTTGCTTGCCATGCAGGATTTCAACAAGACTGCGGAGGAAATCAGATGAGAGACACATTAGTTTTATCGACACTTCCCAAGACCTGGGTGTTCGATCTGGATGGAACGCTACTAAAACATAACGGTTATAAGACAGATGGGTTCGATACGGTTTTACCCGGTGCGCAGGAGTATTTAAAGACAATTCCTGATGAGGATAAAATAGTGATCTTCACCTCCAGAACAGATGAGTATAAAGATATGACACTGGATTTTCTAAATGAGCATGGAATCAGATATGATGAAATCCTTTTTAACATGCCAATGGGGGAACGAATTATTGTAAATGACAGAAAACCATCAGGACTTGATATGTCGATTGCCATGAATATCGACAGGGATAAATTTGAACTGCCGGAAATAAGAAGGGAAAAGTAATGCACTTATAAGGTGATTGAGGGTTTTGATGAATAAGAATAAACGATAGTTGGTGGGAAATGATTTTATCATTTCCCACTTTGTGCTATAATGGAAAAAATCATGAGAGGAATTGTCAAATGAAATATCTTACATCACTTGAAGCAGCAGGAAAGCTTGGAATATCAAAGAGAATGATGAATATCAGGTGCCAACGGGGAATGGTTGAGGGCGCTGTGAAGGATGGAAACAGATGGCGTATTCCGACATCATATATTGATGAAAAAGTGGGAAATGGGAAATCAGAAACTTTTAAAACGGGAAATCAAAGATGTTTTAATACTCAGGGGGCATGCATAGAGGGCAGGCATTTTCTGGTTCCCATGACGGATAGGCTTGTTGGAGTTCGGAAACTTGTGGATAGTGGAAAATATTTCTCTATAAACAAGGCCAGGCAATTCGGCAAGACTACGACAATCCTTGCTCTGCAGGATTTCCTAAAAGCGGACTACACTGTCATTGCGATGGATTTCCAAATGCAAATGAGTTCTGCTACCTTTGCCACAGAGGAAAATTTTGTGGTTGCTTTTGCCAAAGCCTTTTCACTTTTAGCGGCAGGACAGGGCAAAAACTTAATGTTGGAATTTTCAGACAAAGAGAGCATGACCATGCCGAATTTGTTCCTTGCACTTAGTTCATTTTGCGCTGGAGTTTCAAAACCGGTGGTCCTTATAATTGATGAAGTGGACAGCGCTACTAATAATCAGGTTTTTATGGATTTTCTCTCGCAACTGCGTGGATATTATTTACGCAGAGATGTTTTCCCTATTTTTCAGTCAGTTATTTTAGTTGGTGTGTATGATGTCAAAAATATTCAGCGCAGGATCCGACCCGAAGATGAACATCGCGAGAACAGTCCTTGGAATATTGCTGCGGACTTTGATGTGGAGATGGCTTTTACTGCAGAGGAAATTGCACTTATGCTAAAAACCTACTGCCGGGAACGTCAGGTAGAGATGAACTGCAAGGCAATTGCAAAGGAAATTCATGCCTATACAGAGGGATACCCATATCTTGTTTCCCGCATTTGTGAGAGGATTGATGAGAGCAAGGGTAAATGGGCTTGGGATGCGAATGAAATCAAGAATGTAGTGGGAAATATCATCAAGGAGCAGAATACTCTATTTGAGGACATTGCAAAGAAACTAAAGGACTTCCCTGAGGTACGGGAAATAATTTATAACATTCTTTTTATCGGCAAAACATATCCGTACAATATAAATGCAGAGCCCATTTCCATAGGGACCATGTTTGGGTTTCTCAAAGAGGAGGATGGGCATGTTGCGGTAGCCAATAGACTTTTTGAAATTTGGTTTTACAATCTTTTTATTGCAGAGGATGCTGTTCACAGTAAAACCTATGACAGTGGAGCCAGGCAGAAAAACGACTTTGTCAAAGAGAATAAACTGGATATGAGACTTGTTCTGGAAAAGTTTTGTCTTCATTTTACAGAAGTTTATGCTGACTACGATGAGGAGTTTATAGAAGAAAACGGCAGACGCCTTTTTCTATTGTATATCAGACCGATTATAAATGGAGTGGGAAATTATTATATTGAATCCCGTACACGAAGCATGGGTAGAACAGATTTGGTTTTAGACTATCTTGGAACGAGATATATTGTGGAGATGAAGATATGGCATGGCGATGAATATAATAAAAAGGGCGAAAAACAACTTCAGAAATATCTCTCTGACTATAATATGAAGCGGGGGTATTTGCTCAGCTTTAACTTTAATAAGAACAAGAAAGTCGGAGTGACTGAACACCATTTCAAGGATATGACAATCCTTGAGGCAGTGGTATAGGAGCAGATTGAAACCTTATGGACAAAAGTAAGTATCATGAGATGACAAAAAACCTTGATAATCTCATTGAGGAAAGGGCCTTTGATGGCAAACAAATATATATATTCGGCCATTGCGAAGCTTCAGAGTGTCTCATAAATGAACTGAGAAAGCGAAATATTGAGCCTGTTTCAATATTTGATAATAATAAGAGCAAGCAGGGAATGTACAGCCATGGAGTTAAAATCTGCAGTCCGGACAGTCTCAATATGCAGGACTCTGACGATATGGTCATGCTGATAGTTGCACGTGCTTTCGATGCCATGAAAGATCAATTGCTCAATATGGCTTACCGTGGTCGCATCATACAGCTTGTCAGATTTGTAACCTATTCGGAGCAGACTATTAACTGTATGAGTGAGACTGAGGTTTGCAGCATTAAAGAAACAGGGAACAAGCTGATTGAGGGATTTTTAAGGGACATGTCATGCGATGAGGTAATCCTGTGCCCTTACAATGCCTTGGGGGATGTGTATTATGCCATGTCTTATCTTCCTTATTTTCTTAAAAGGGAAAAATGGGAAAATGTGTTGATAGCAGTGACGTCGGAAGGATGCAGAAAAGTTGCTGCTATGTTCGGCCATGAGAAAATCATGACACTTGATCAGGATACAATGGATCTTGTTACAGTTGCGAGTTATCTCAATAATAATGACAGGGTATTTACTCCACATCATGACAGACCATATTTTAATACGGCCTGGAAAATGCTGGGTGAGAATGGCAGCACGATCGAGGATATATACAGAAGTAAGATATTCGGACTTGATCAGGCAACGAAGGGTTATGAGCCTTTGGTACTAAAGAAATATGACAATAAAGACGACATTATAGTGGAAGGAAAAACCGTAATCCTGGCTCCATATGCAAAATCAGTTATATTGTTGCCTGAAGAATACTGGGAGAGTATTGCTGAAAAATATCTTGCCAAAGGATATTGTGTTCTTACCAATGTAATGGGAGAGGAAAAGCCGATCAAGGGGACAAAAGCTTTTAATGCACTTCTGGATGAAATGATCTCAGCTGTGGAAATGGCAGGTGCGTTTATAGGGATCAGAAGTGGCTTGTGTGATGTTATTAAGACGGCCAAATGTAGAAAGACAGTGATTTTTCCGGATTGTTACTATAGTTCAACAGACAAAAAAATTTCCGAAGTTTTTGCACTTGATGGATGGAATCAGGTGATGAGCCGGGATGTTATGGCTGGGAGATGGACAGATGCATTTTGATAATTCATATTTCAAGGATGAGATACGAGAGGGCTTTTATATCGCCGGAATGGTAAAACGTTCATGGGCAGCGCAAATGGAGACCTTAAGCAAGATTTCCGATATTTGCAGGAAATATGACATAAAATGGTTCGCTGACTGTGGAACACTCATCGGAGCTGTCAGACATGGAGGGTTCATACCCTGGGATGATGACCTTGATATATGCATGATCAGAGATGACTATGATAAGTTTGTATCTGTTGTGCGTGATGAGATTCCGACAAATTACACTATTTTAAATCTTGACTTAAATCCCCAATACAATGATTTTTTAACAAGAATTGTCAGCAACGACTCTATAGAAATGAGCTCGGAGTTTTTGGAGAAAAATAATGGATTCCCATATACTGCCGGTGTGGACATATTTCCATTTGATTATCTGTATGAGGATGAGCAAAGGGAAGCTGAACGCAAAAAGAGGGCTGAGGATATGTGGAATGCAGCCGCAGCAATCGACTACAAGGACCTTAAACAGTTAAGGGAGATAGATAAGATCTTTCGTGAATGTAAGGGACCCACATCGAGAGTGGCCATAATGCCGGTATATGTTCAGTATGACGCCAGGGTCTATCCGATAGAGTATTTTAATGACATAATTCAGATTCCTTTTGAAAACATAATGATAAACGTTCCGGCATCTTACATTGAGGTGCTTAACCTTGAGTATGGGAACTGGTTCTACACGACAAAAAAGGGTGGGGTTCATAACTATCCGTTTTATAAAAAGCAGGAGGACGTTCTCATCGCAAGGAACGGAAATGCACCCTATGTATACTGCTACACTGACAGGAGTGCTTTGCTTGAAGAGGCAAGAGCCGGGCATGCGGCAGCATGTGGAAAAGACTATTCGGACCCGCAGAAAATAACGGTATTTCTTCCGACCGGCCCCGATGAGTGGGAGGGAATGAAGCCTCTTTATGATGAACTTGCATTGGATGTTAACAACAATCTTTTTGTTATGCCGGTTCCGTATGCTTACAGAGATAATAACGGGAATCCTCTGGAGTGGATAGTCCCATCCGGTGATTTCCTTAAGGACGTCAGCATTATACCATATGACAAATATGATTTTGCGCATATACATGCGGATATTTTTGTTATAGCCAATCCCTTTGATGAATATGAGAGCGGTTTCACGGTTCATCCGTTTTTTTACTCCGAAAATTTAAGAAAAGTGGCAGATAATCTGATATTTTGCCACACCTATGACATAGACGATTTTGAAGATGATGATAATAAATCCGCATATGGTTTCAGACGGATTGTAATATCTCCGGGAGTCATGAATTCCGGACTTATATGCGTACCGGATGAGAATGTAAAGAGACAATACTTGAGAGCACTTGGTGAAGAATTCGGAGTAGACTCGCTTGAAGAATGGTATGATAAAATCCTGGTTATAGATAATCATCGTAACCGGGACGAGGAGAAAACCCTGAAGTCATCAGGTAAAAAACAGATGCTGTTTTATGCAAGCTTTTCCGATATTTACGATCATGGAGAGGATGCACTCGATTGGATCGAGGAGTCACTGAATCTGCTTTCGGAACATAATGATAAGCTTGATACGATTTGGATCATGAGGGATGAGGATGATTCAAATGTCGAAAAGTTATGTCCTGATATATATGAAAGGTACTCCGCGCTTAAGACTAGATTCGCATCAGAAATCGGGCGGATTGAGTCGGCGCTAAACACAGCGGTTATTGACGAATCAGATGCTTTTTACGGCTCCCCGGGTTATATCATGCATCAATGTGTGCTGAAGAAAATTCCGGTTATGGTTAGGAGAAACTTTTGAACATTTCGGTATGCATAATAACTAAAAATGAAATAGGAAAGCTTAAGCGCTGTCTTGACGCGCTGTCCGGATATCCTTTTGAAATTGTGGTGGTAGATACAGGGTCAACGGATGGAACAAGGGAGCTTATAAAAAAACGTGCTGACGTGACAGGTGATTTTGCCTGGGTGGATGATTTTTCAGAAGCAAGAAATTATTCTATCAGTCTGGCTCAAAATGACTGGATTCTGGTCCTCGATACTGATGAATATGTTACGGATATTGAACTGCCTGCGCTTGAGCGATTTATAAATGAGTCGGAGGACAGGGTTGGACGGATTAAGCGTGTTAATCATATAGAGAACGAAAAATCAGCAGATAAATACGAATTATCCTGTGAGAGAATTTCACGGTTATTTAACAGGAAATATTTTAAGTACAGGGGACGTATACATGAGCAGATAGTGGGTGAAAACGGTTACGACACCGATCATTACGACGTTCCGATAACCGTAGAGCATGATGGATATGTGGGGGATGAAGATGCCCTTGCAAGCAAGGCCGAAAGAAATATTTCTCTTTTAATGCTTGACCTTGAGGAGTATGGTGATGATCCATATACCTTGTATCAGCTTGGAAAATCATTTTTTATGGTTAAGGACTTTGAGAGGGCGTTTGAGTTCTTTGCAAGAGGACTGGAGTTTGACCTTAACCCGGGTCTGGAATATGTCCAGGATATGCTTGAAACATATGGATATACGCTTTTGGAACTGGGCAGATACGAGGATATGCTGCTCCTTGAAAATGTATATGATGTCCTTTGCCACTCGGCAGATTATGTATTTCTTATGGGTCTTGCCTATATGAACAACGGCCTATTTGACAGAGCTATCGAGGAGTTTTGCAAGGCGACTGAAATCTCGTCATGTAAGGTGGAAGGCTGTAACAGCTATAAAGCCTACTTCAACGCCGGAGTGATAAAAGAGTGCCTGGGCCGGACGGACGAGGCAATGGAACTTTACGAAAAATGTGGGGATTATGCTCCGGCAAAAGAGGGTATGATACGAATCTTTTGTCCCCATGAAGATGAAAATAAAGTGAAATCCTCCGCCGGCGTTAAAGCGCAAGACGGTGCCATAAGCGATGCTAAAAAGAAGGAAGTGGTATTTTTCCCTTATAAAGCTTCAATGTGGGATTCACTTGAGGGAGAATACAACAAGGCAATTGCAGACAAAAACTGCGTGGTACATGTTATTCCAATTCCGTATTTTGATAAAACCCCCGATGGATCCTTTGGACAGATGCACTGGGAGATTGAGGATTATCCTGAAAACATAAGCACAGAGGATTACAGGGGATATGATGTTAAAGCCCATCATCCTTCCGAAATATATATTCATAATCCATATGATGAGGGGAATCATGTCACCTCGGTTCATCCTTACTATTATTCGAAAAATCTTAAGAATTTTACCGATAAGCTGATATACATACCTTATTTTGTAATGGAAGAGATAGACTCATCCAATTCTGATGTTGTGAAAAACCTTTCGCACCTGGCCCAGGTTTCGGCTGTCATAAATGCCAATGAGGTTGTTGTCCAGTCTGAAAATATCAAGAAATTTTATGTTGAAAGCATGGTGCTGGCCGGAGGGGAATCACTTCGGGACTACTTCGAAAAGAAAATAGTTGTCAGGCCCTCATCAAAGCTTGATAAGGTTATTAACAGCAAAATGGATGATTTTGCCATTCCGAAGGAATGGGAGAGGATTCTTTTAAAGGATGATGGCAGCAGGCGCAAGGTAATCCTATATAATACAAGTGTCACTGCTTTCCTTAATGATTCTGAGAAAATGCTACGCAAAATCAAGTGGGCACTGTCAGTGTTTAGGGATAATGCTGAAAATGTTGCACTTTTGTGGAGACCACATCCGCTCATGGAGGCGACTGTTAAATCCATGAGGCCTGAGCTTTGGGAAGCCTATAGCTCGATAGTGGAGCAATACCGCAGAGAAGCCTGGGGCATTTATGATAATACACCGGATCTGGACCGGGCAATTTTTGTTTCTGACGCCTACTATGGAGATGGCAGCAGCCTTGTAACAATGTGCAAGACCAGGGGAATGCCAATAATGATTCAAAATGTGGACATATTACAGTAAACTGCCGGAATAAGCCGGCGCTTTTGACAGAACCAGAGTACGGTCATGATGCAGATTCCGCAATCAGACATATAAAGGAGAAACACTACGCCAGAGAATAAGGAAAAAACAATCTTATATATGCTTGATTTTGCATGTGTTTACGAGCATTCGGATAAGGTCATTGCAAAGACTCGGGAGGTTCTTGAAACCCTTAAAAAGTCAGCTCTGGAGGGTGGTCTTAAGGTTATCTGGCATGAGCAGCCTACACTTACGATCTATTTATGCCAGAAGGATCCGGAACTTTTTGATCAGTATGCATCCCTTCGGGATGATTTTATCAAGGAGGGCTGGGGCGTATATGACAGCTTTCAAACGGTACTTGAAGAGAATGAAAATTACGTACCCCTATACAGGAAGCACCTTGAAGAACTCGTTGAAAAATGCACCGCCTACTATGGGGACCCGGGCTGGGTTGCACATCTGTTCCGCAACGCCCACAAACCCGTAATGCTGCAGAACTACGACCTATTAACATAGAAATCTTATTTTTCTATAAAGTTTATTGCCAAAACTGCCGAAAAAAATAATGTACATGGATGTACACTTCTAATCGAGACGGACCTCATTTTTTTTATACCATTTTTTATGTAGTCTTATTGAGGGTCCTATTATGATGTCTGTTATCAACAATCTAACAGCAATGAATGCCAACAGACAGCTTGGCATTACTACATCCTCCCAAAAGAAAACCTCAGAGAAGCTTTCTTCCGGATACCGAATAAACCGTGCGGCAGATGATGCTGCAGGTCTTACTATTTCCGAAAAAATGAGATCCCAGATACGTGGTCTTACACAGGCATCAACAAACTGTCAGGACGGCATAAGTCTTGTACAGACTGCAGAAGGCGCTTTGGGTGAAGTTCATTCAATGCTCCAGAGGATGAACGAACTTGCGGTAAAGGCCGCAAACGGAACCAATACTTCGGCAGACCGGGCGGCCATCCAGAAGGAGGTAGCTCAGCTTACAACAGAGATAGACCGTGTTGCAGAGTCAACCGAATTCAATACAATGAAGCTGCTTAAGGGCGACGATTCTGCAGCAGGCAATAAGAAAACACTGGATTTAAGTCAGCCCATAAACATAAGTGACCTTAATCAGATAGAGGGTCTTAAACTTGTATACGCTGAGGTAACGGATGACGTGATCACGACTCAGTCTGCAAGCGGCACAAGCGGTCTTACGGGATCGCAATACGATGCTCTTAAAACAGCACTCCAGAGCCAGATAGTTCCCCAGGCAGTGAGCGCAATCCTTAATACTTTTTCTGATACATTCGGCTATCTGAGCGATTCATCAATAGGCATTGGACTTAGTCTGGTGAATAATCCTTCCTCATCAACACTGGCTTCAGTGTCCCTTGCATCATCATGGTTTGCTACAGACCCTATCACAGCGGATAGCCTAAGTTATACGCTTACTGTTAACGTGGCATCTCTTCTGGATGCTTCCGGAAATGTCAATCTGTCAACCTCAAACAGAAACAATCTTGAGGTTACCATTACTCATGAGATGATGCATGCCCTCATGGATGAGGCAACAACAAATGGAATGCTGGGATATTCAGGAACCGGCACTTATACTACCGACTCCGAAAAATACCCAGGCTGGTTTAGGGAAGGTATGGCAAATGCGGCAGCAGGTGCTTTTTACAATGGCAATGACTGGATAGCCAATGGGCTGGGCATAACGTCATCGTCTTCTCTTGCAGATATTAAATCTGCAATCCAGAGTGATAAACTTTCAAGTGGAACAAGTGCATCAAAGTACGGTACAGGTGCCCTTGCAGCGCTGTACCTTGGATATCTCCAGGAGCAGAAGGACAATGGATCGGCATCCGTAACACAGTCAAGCCTTGCATCAGGAGTTGATTCGCTCCTTAACAGATTAAAAACCTCAGATGCCAGCCTTAATGATATAGTAAAGGAACTTACCGGATATTCAAGCCTGAGTGCATTTGAGTCATCCTTTGGTACCAAGGATTCAGAGGCCCAGTTTGTAAAAGACCTCGTGGCTGCTGTTGGAACAACCGGAACAGGCGGCCTGGCAGTCGGATTCGATAATGCGGGAAATGTTCTGCCGGATTCTGACTTGAATATATCCCTATTTACTCTTGATACTGATCACTCCAAGGTGACAAATGTTTACCCCAGCGATTATCCGGTTTTTGCAGGCTCTTCAAAAACCTCAAGTGCAGCAGTTTCCGGACCTGTGACACAAAGCTATACACCTATTACTCCTGCCGACACTTCAGGTGCAGCGAAAAAATCGACTACAACTGTGGATGAAGGTGGTAAGGACTTTATAATCCAGGCCGGCGCCAAAAACAGAGAAGAACAGACAATAACAATACATATTGACAATATGGATGCTGCGTCAATAGGTATCAGCGGTGTGGATGTAAGCACCGCTGATGGCGCGAGAAGTGCGATAGACAGTGTGAAGTCAGCCATAAGCGTTGTATCGGCCCAGCGGTCAAGCCTCGGTGCCTACCAGAACCGCTTAGAGCATACGATCGCAAACCTTGATAATATAGTTGAAAATACCACATCAGCAGAGTCAAGCATCCGTGATACTGACATGGCCGCAATGATGGTTGAATATTCAAAGAACAATATCCTCTCCCAGGCCGGAACCTCAATGCTGGCCCAGGCCAACCAGTCAGCTCAGAATATACTTGCGCTGCTGCAGTAATTAATTTTATAATTCACAAGAAACAAACAAGGCTTTCTGTTATAATAGACAGAAAGCCTTATTTTAAAATAAGACAGAGTTACAATCATTTGGAGATAAAATCATGACCAATATAAAACTCCTTGACTGCACCTTAAGGGACGGCGGATATGTTAATGACTGGCGGTTTGGCAATACAAACCTCATCAGTATTTTCGAACGTCTTGTGGATACGGGTGTTGATATAATCGAAATAGGATTTTTGGATGACAGGCGGCCCTTTGACATTGACAGGAGCATAATGCCCGATTCCGAAAGCGTTAACCGCATCTACGGAAGCCTTGATAAAAAGCAGGCCATGGTGGTGGGCATGATCGACTACGGTACCTGCGATATTAAGTATATCCAGCCCTGCAGCGAGAATTTCATGGACGGCATACGGGTGATCTTTAAAAAGCACCTTATGCATGAGGCAATGGAGTTTTGCCGGCAGTTAAAGTCACTTGGCTACAAGGTATTTTCCCAGCTGGTGTCCATAACAAGCTATAACGATGATGAACTTATGGAGCTCATAGGTCTCGTTAATGATGTAAAACCCTACGCGGTTTCCATGGTGGACACCTATGGACTTTTGCATCCCGAGGACATGCTCCATTACTATGAGATAATGGATGAACATGTTTCTAAGGAGGTTGGAATCGGTTTTCACGCTCACAATAACTTCCAGCTTGCCTATGCCAATGCCATAACCTTCCTTCAGAAGGAGACCAGGCATAATATAGTTGTTGACGGAACCTTATACGGCATGGGGAAAAGTGCTGGAAACGCCCCCTTAGAGCTTCTTGCCATGCGCCTTAACGATAAGTACGGTAAGGCCTATAGGATCGATCCCATGCTTGAAGCCATCGAAGAGAGCATAATGGAGTTCTACTCCAAGGCACCCTGGGGCTATAAGGAATTTTTCTACCTCTGCGGCAAGAATGAGTGCCACCCTAACTACCTGACCTACTTCCAGAATAAGAAAAATCTTTCCGTTTCGAAAATCGATAAGATGATGAAGAAGATCGAACCGGAGGATAAAAAGCTTTTATACGATAAGGAAGTGGCGGAGGAGCTGTATCAGTCCTTCATTGACGGAGAGTACTCCGACTATAACGACAGGATCAGATTCGTTCGCGAGACTGCGGGCAAGAAGCTCCTTATCATCGGACCCGGCAAGAACATAGAACTTCAGAAGAATAAGGTGGATGACTTTATCAGGGAGAACGACCCCTATATCATCTCCATCAACTACATTCCAAAGGGAGTGGATATTAACTGCGTCTTCGTAACAAACGGCAAGCGCTACCATGATATGACCCGGGATCTTAAGGCCGCCCCTTCGGGCAAAATCAAATTCCTGGCAACTACTAATGTGGAGTGCAGGAACGGGGAGTTTGATTTTACGGTTAACCGGGCACCTCTTCTTGAAACCGATCAGAGTATCATCGATAATTCCTTCCTTATGCTCATAAAGTTTTTAAAGAGCATTGATGTGAAGGAGGTTTACTGTGCGGGCTTTGACGGCTACTCCGATAAGGAAGATAACTATTGCAATCCTGCAATGGAGTACTTCTTCATTAAGCAGGAGGCCTCCCACCTTAACAGCCATATGCGTGATTCAATATCCCAGTTCCGGGAGACAATGACTATCAACTTCATCACCTACTCCGCCTACGACGCGGTGGAGGACATTGGCAGTGCCTCAATTTAGCTACATAAAATGGAAAAACTTGTTATCATAGCCGGTACCAATGCCTCAGGCAAAAGCGGTCTGGGCATAGAACTTGCAAAATATTATAATGGGGAAATCGTATCTGCCGATTCAAGACAGGTCTTTCGGGGGCTTGACTTAGGTTCCGGTAAGGTCACGCAGGAAGAGATGCAGGGTGTGCCCCATCATCTTATCGATGTGGCAGAACCCAATGATTTTTTCTCACTTTCCGAATATCAGAAGCTTGCTTACGAGGCGATTGACGACATCCATTCCCGGGGCAAAAAGGCATTTCTTGTTGGGGGAACGGGACTTTACGTTAATGCAATAGCAGACGGCTACAGCCTCAACAATGCGAAGCCTGATTTTGCCTTAAGGCGGGAGCTTGAAGCAAAATCAACAGCCGAGCTTATTGAAATAGTTAAAAGCGGCAATCCGAGGGCACTTGATAAGTTCGACCTTAACAATAAGCAGCGGCTTGAGAGGGCTGCGGAGAAGATCCTTACGGGGAACATCAATGAAAATCCCAATAAGCCCCTGTATGAAACACTGATCATAGGCGTAACCTGGCCGAGGGAGATCTTGTATGAACGCATAAGAGAGAGGCTTGATAAACGACTTTCCGAAGGCATGATCGATGAGGTTAAAAACCTTCGGGAAAACGGCGCGACGGATGATTTTCTCTATAGACTGGGGCTTGAATACAGGTATATACTCATGTACTTAAGAGGTGAATTTCCCGATTATGAGGCCTTCTACAATAAGCTGTTTATGGAGATAAGGCACCTGGCTAAGGAACAGATGACCTGGTTCAGGAAAAGGCAGGACATAAACTGGATCGACATGCGGAAAGAACCCATGGACGAGGCAATAGAGCTTATTGACGGATTCTATGGAATATGACCTAAAAATATGGTATAAAATAATATCCCTATAAAGTTTAGACAAGGAGATGGCAAAATGGAAAAGGCAAAAGTATATTTTACTGATTTCAGAACACATGCCAATGGAGACGGACTGCCTAAGAAGCTTCAGAAGCTCATCAAGGCAGCAGGCATTGGCAATATCGATATGGACGGCAAGTTTGTTGCCATAAAAATGCATTTTGGAGAGCTTGGGAATATCGCATTCCTGCGCCCTAACTATGCGAAGGCCGTAGCTGACGTTGTTAAGGAGATGGGTGGACTGCCCTTCCTTACGGACTGCAACACCCTGTATCCCGGCAGCAGGAAAAATGCCCTTGAGCATCTTGACTGTGCGATGGAGAATGGCTTTAATGAATTTTCAACCGGGTGCCATATAATCATCGGCGACGGTTTAAGAGGAACGGATGATGTGGCAGTTCCCGTGCCAAACGGTGAGTACTGCGAGGAGGCTTACATCGGACGTGCGGTGATGGATGCTGATGTTCTCATATCCTTAACTCATTTTAAGGGACATGAGATGACCGGTTTTGGGGGAGCTATCAAGAACATCGGAATGGGCGCCGGAAGCCGTGCCGGCAAAATGCAGCAGCACAATCAGGGAACCCCTATCGTGGACAACGATTTATGCCGTGGCTGCAGAAGATGTGCCAAGGAGTGCGGTTCAAACGCAATTTCCTATAAGGACATGAAGGCCTACATCGATCCGGAGATCTGTAAGGGCTGCGGACGCTGCATTGGCGCATGTGCCTTTGATGCAATATCCAACATTAACGACAATGCCACAGAGGTCCTGTGCTGCAAGATGGCTGAGTACACTGCTGCAGCCTGTGCAGGCAGACCCTGTTTCCATATTTCCTTAATCGTGGATGTATCACCTAACTGTGACTGTCATGGGGAAAATGATGCTCCAATCCTGCCTAACCTGGGAATGCTGGCATCCTTTGATCCTGTAGCTCTTGATCAGGCCTGCGCGGATCTGTGTATCGCCCAGGAGCCCCTTCCCAACTCCCAGCTATCAGATAACTTAGCTAAGATCGGCTGGAAGAAGCAGAAGGATAACTTCCATGATTCCAATCCCAATATTCACTGGGAGGAGACACTGGAGCATGGCGAGAAGATTGGCCTGGGAACCAGAGAGTACGAACTGGTGACACTTAAGTTTTGATGGATAGTAAGCGCGATATAATATTCATATGACTACAACAACGGAACTGCCCTCAGGGTATGAAGCAACAATTTATATGGAACTTGAGAAGAGCAGGGTCCTCTCGAGATTTATCAAGATCATCCAGGCGGTGGTGGCTGTTATAATGTTCATCATTGCCTGCCTGATCATTGGAACTGATGGCCTCACCGAAATGGACGAGGTGGCCTTCCACATCGTCGTCATGATGCTGGGGATGATCGGATACTCCATCCTGCACGAGCTGGTCAGGGGCTTCATGATGCGTTTTTTCAGTGGCATCAAGCCTATATTCAGATTCTCGGGCCCCTATGCCCATGCAGGCTGTCCTGCCTACTTTTGTAAAAATCATGAGCTTGTGATCCAGATGCTTCCCATTATTGTAACTGTCATCTTATCGGCAGTGGCAATGATCAAGGCCCCGGATGCAAGCTGGCTGTGGGTATTTTATCTGATACTCATGGTCTGCGCTGCCGGGTCGGTAACTGATATTTACGTTATCGCAAGGATGCTCAAAAGGCCTGCGGATATTCTTATCCAGAATGTGGGTTCAACTTATGTTTTTTTTGAAAAAAATCAGAACAAGGGAGACAGATAAAGCATGTTCTCTACAATAAGATCCCTAAAGGAAAATCTCAAATCCCCGGATGCGTCATTTAGGAGCGCACCCTTCTGGGGCTGGAATTCAAACCAGAATGAAACAGAACTTAAGAATCAGATCCGCGACATGAAAGATAAGGGCATGGGCGGATTTTTTATTCACTCAAGAGAGGGTCTTGAAACACCGTATCTTTCCGAAGAGTGGTTTTTGGATGTGGATACTTCCATCGCATGTGCACGGTCTGAAGGCCTTGAATGCTGGATATATGATGAGGATAAGTGGCCCTCAGGAGCCGCAGGAGGTAAGGTGTCCTCAATGGACCCGGAGCATTTTACCGCCAAAGGTCTTGTGATGGTCAGGGAGCCTGACGGAAGCATAGACTTTAAGGTGCGCCCTGCCCATAAGAGCGAGTGGTATAACGGCATGGCTCCCACGGACATGCTAAATAAGGCTGCAACTATGGAGTTCATAAGGCTCACTCATGAAGAGTATGAGAAGCACTTTTCCGAAGAGTTCGGTAAAACCGTAAAAGGCTTTTTTACCGATGAGCCTAACTGCTATGACTTTTTCACCGGACTTGAGGAGGAGGGACCGTTCCTGCCCTGGACTGATAAGTTCCCGGAATATTTTGAAATGAAGCGGGGATATTCCATAGAACCTCACTTATCAGACCTCTTTATCAAAAACAATGGCTGCGAAAAGACACGCCACGACTACTGGAGAACAATAACCGAACTGTTTTCGGAAAGTTATTTAAAGCCCATATACGAATGGTGTGAGGAGAGAGGTCTTGAGACAACAGGTCACATACTTTATGAGAATGATTTAGGCTACAACATTCGTGTCTGCGGTGGCGCAATGCCCCAGTACCGTTATCTGCATCGTCCGGGGATCGATCTTCTGGGAGAGCAGACCGAAGAGTACCTAACGGTTAAGCAGTGCACCTCGGTGGCGCATCAGTACGGACGTGAAAATACAATATCCGAGACCTATGGTGCAACAGGCTGGGATTTTGATTTTGCAGGCCAGAAGTGGCTGGGCGACTGGCAGTTTGTCATGGGTATCACAAGAAGGTGCCAGCATCTTATGCTGTATTCCGTAACCGGTTGCAGAAAGAGAGACTATCCTCCCGTATTTAACTATCAGGCACCCTGGTGGAACTATAACAATGCCATGGAGGATTATTTTGCAAGGGTTTCATCCTGCGTAAGGACCGGAGAGGTTGTCCGTGATATTTTGGTGCTCCATCCCATATCTTCACTTTGGACCATGACAGGAAGTGATCCTAAGGAAGATCTTAACAATATCGAGATGAATATGGGGTGGCTTGATGAACATATAACAGCCGTCAATGAGATCGGCAATGAATACAACCGTCTCGCCCATATGCTTATGTCCATCCACCGTGATTTTGACTTCGGGGATGAGACCATCCTTGCTGAAAAGGGACATGTGGAGGGGAGCAAAATCATTGTGGGAGAGGCTTCCTACAGCGCTGTTATAGTACCGAGAGTTTTATCCCTCTTTAGGTCAACTCTTAAGCTTCTTACTGATTTTGCCGAAGGCGGCGGAACGATCATCTGGGTAGGCGATGCTCCCTGCATGCTTGAGGGAGATGGATCAGATAAGGCCCGGAAGGAACTTGGGGAATATCTTGATTCTATATTCTTCTACAGGCCGGATGATAGGGAAAACAGCGGTCTGTCATCTGGGATGAATGGGAATGACAATGCTTCGGATAAGTCCGGAAGAAGAAATGTCTGCAATATAGATGGATATGATGAGATTCCGGCGGCCCTTGATAACAACTTAGTTCGCAGCATTTCGGTTAAGAGCCCCAATGGATATGAAGAGAGCGAGATATTCACAATGCTACGGAAGACCTCCGATGGTTATATCATCTATGGGGTTAACCATGACAGGAATAACTCTCATACCGGAATATTTAAGCTGCCTGTTGCCGGAAGGGTTACCGCTTATGATCCCTGGAATGATAAGGAATATGACATTGAAACGGTGTCACGGCCTGGGCAGGGAAAGACCGGACATGCAGGAGTTTTATCAGAGCAGGAGGGGATTTCCTTTGCAGACACCTTAGCACCCATGGAGAGCCGGATCTATTTTGTCATGACCTGCGGCACGACCGAAAATGACAGGATGGCATGCAATCTCACTGAAAAAACCAATGCTACCGCTGATGATGCATCATGTGAAAATATAAAAGATGTACTTACCGGCGGCCTTAAGCTTCCCTATGTGCATCCCCATTACACGGACCCTGCGTGGGCAAACCTTGGGCCGGGCGTAGCCATCACCCGCTCCGAGGAAAATGCCCTGACGATTGACCGTTGCTCCTACAAGCTTGACGGGGATGCTGAGTGGTCTGAGGAGATGGAAATCTGGCAGGCCCAGAGACAGATGCGGGAAAGACTCGGCCTTCCCCAGATTTATTATAACGGCGCGCCTCAGCGATACACCTGGCTTGATAAGTACAGAGACTTTGCCCCCGTTCCTTTTGAGCTCAAGCTGACCTTTGAGGTGGATGCTTCATTCTTTGAGGATCCATCAGATGGAGGAGCGCGTTACCTTGCCATGGAAAAGTCCCGTGATTTCTACATGGAGCTTAATGGGAGGGCCTGCGGTATAACGGATAAATGGTTCCTTGATAAGGAGATAAACTGCTTTTTACTGCCTGATTTTGCCGAAGGGCGCAATGAGCTGGTGATAAAGGGACTATATAAGCCGGAGACCGAGCTTGAGGATATGTATCTCTTAGGTGATTTTGGCGTGAGCGCTGAGCGCAAAATCATTCGCGAGATGCATAGAGTCCACTTTGGGGATCTTACCCTCCAGGGGTATTTTAACTATGGTGGAAATGTAAGCTATCACTTTGACCTGCCGGACTATGATAGGGACGGAAGGATAATCCTCCGCATGGGAGAATATGCCGGAACACTGCTGGATATAAGGGTTAACGGTAAGTGCGCAGGCCTTATATACGGCAGGGCAGGATCGGAACTTGATATAACCGAATATCTTGACAGCCATGGTAATATACTAGATATAGTCCTTGTTGGCAGCAGAAGGAACCTGTGCGGTCCCTTCCATGCAAGCTACACCGGGTGTTCCAGAATAAGCTGGGCTGACTTCAGAACAGAAGGGTTGTTCCATACCGATGATTACGTAACAAAGCCTTTTGGTCTCATGGGACAGATTGCGCTTATTAAGAAATAAAACCGGAGGAGCTATGATAGCAGATAAGATTAAAAACATTGGAAACTACGAACAGCTTAAGAAATACGAGAAGGATGTGAATTCTTTTCTTAAGCGGCTAGAAAGTGAAAATCTTCCTGACGGAAGGTATGATATTGACGGAGATAATATTTTTGCCCTTGTGCAGAGGTACACAACCAAGCCCAAGAGTGAGGGACTGATGGAGGCTCATGAAAAATATGCAGATCTTCAGTGCATCCTTAAGGGCAGGGAGTACATCTATGTTGATTATGCCGAGGATCTTAAGATAACCGATGACAGAAGACCGGAAGGGGATATTTTCTTTTTCGAACTTCGCCCTGATAAGGGAGGCAGCCTTTTAGAGGCGGGATGCTTTGGGTATTATGCGCCGACTGATGCCCATATGCCCTGCATAACTGCAGATGAGCCGTCTGAAATTGAGAAGGTTGTATTCAAGATTCTGGTATAGGACCGGGGATGTTTCTATGAAAAAAGACGGATTAATGGGAAAGCTCTTAACCGCAATGGTTGAGGAGGAGAAGGAAAAGGCCAAAAATAAACAGCCGGACTGGTTCATGAACGAGAAAAAGGGCATGTGGTACATGCTCATGAATCAGATTGACAGTCTGCCGGAGGAGGATTCCGAATCCAATGAGAATGGGGAAGAAGGGTCTGATCCCCAATCTGAAGCAGAAACTTAAAACAAAACTGAAAATGTAATGATCGAACATAAAAACTCCGCAGGGCATAAAGCCTTGCGGAGTTTTTTGATCAAGGGATACTGTGATCATATTTCCTCAGATTCCTTATGTATTGACTTTCTGTACTGCATGGGGGAGATTCCCGTGATCTTTTTAAATACAGAGCAAAAGTAGTTTGAGGTAGACCAGCCCATGTGATAAGCAAGGTCGGTTACCGACATATCGCTCTGCTCCAAAAGAAGCTTTGCCTGTTCGATTTTCCGAAGGGTGATGTAGGAGGCAGGGGTAACTCCCATTTCCTCCCTGAACTTGGTTTTAAAACGGGACAGGGAATAGTCCGCGGCCTTCGCCAGCTCCTCTAAGAAGATGGGGTTATTTATATTATCCTCAATGTAATCCAGGGACATCTGGATATGGGGATCCTTGGTTTCCGCAACACTTTCGCTTACCGGGGGCATTTCGGTTATCTCGTACAGAAAACTCACAAGGTAGGAAACTGCCTTCTGCCGGTCGTACTTATCGCCGCTGTGCAGCAGGTAAAAGGCGGTCCTGACTGTTGAGAGGATTTCGGGAGTTATGCGCACAAGGCGATTCTGCATGTTTTGAAGCCTGTCGCACAGGTCGTTGCCGAACTCCTTGGAAAGTCCTAAAAAGTTATCCCGCTCCGATAAAACAAACTGCATACCGAAGTACTCACAGGGATTCTGGGGCAGGTCACCGTTTGAGTGGGGCTCACTGGGAAAGACCATCATGGCCTCGTTGCCTGTAGGAGAGTAGGTGTGAGGCTCGCCGTCATGATACACGATTGACAGGCGCTTACCCTTAACAATGCAGTGGATCTCCAGCATCCCTTTATGAATGTGGAGGGGTGAGGGAGGCCTTGAATCCAGAGGGTTCATGTGGGAAAAGTTGTTAAGCCCGGATATTCCGTGAAAGTCACGAGTCAGAGTCTTGACCCTTTCCTGCCAGGTGTACTTATCGATGATCTGTATGATGTTGTCGGCCCAGGGCTTGGCCTTGATATCCTCGGAAACCTCGGATAACAGGTCTGTACCGGCTGCCGGAAGAAAAACAGAGTCCTGATTCATATGATTTTGCCTGAAAAATTATAATATAAAACCATGTCCGATTTTAAACTTAAACGATTTCTATCCCGTAAAAAGTACAAAAAACACAAAAAGTATAAAATCGTACTAAATACAATTTGGAATGCACCTTTTATGCACCTCAATTATACTAAACCCATCATCGGTGGTACAACTTTTTTGTGAAAAATGCGATAAAGGAGCTGGAAATGAGAGAAATTGCTAATGGCGTATGGCCGGTAATGATAACTCCGTTCACTGCAGACAACAAGATTGATTATGCAGGAGTACAGAAGGTTATCGACTGGTATGCAGACCATAAAGTTACAGGCATTTTTGCAGTATGTCAGTCAAGCGAGATGTTTTTCTTAAGTAAGGAGGAACGTCTGGAGCTTGCAAAATATGTTATCGAGAACGGACACAAAAAGGGAATGGGCGTTGTTGTATCAGGTCACGTTGCCGAATCGGTGGATGATCAGATAAAAGAGGCTCAGGCAATCGTCGATATGGGAGCTGACTCCTATGTATTCATCTCAAATCAGTTTGCAAAAGAGGATGAGTCAGAAGAGGTGGCCAAGGAGAGAATCCAGTACCTCATCGATCATATCAATGCCGACAGCTTTGGTGTTTACGAGTGCCCTTATCCCTACAAGAGAGTGTTAAGCCCCGAGCTTCTTAAGTGGATTGCAGACACAGGTAAGTTCGCATTCTTAAAGGATACCTGCTGTGATCTGGATCAGCTCAAGGCAAAATGCGATGCCGTTAAGGGTACACCGCTCAAGATCTTCAATGCCAATGCAGCAACACTGCTTGAGAGTCTTAAGATGGGCGTTGCCGGATACTCAGGGGTTATGGCTAACTTCCACGCAGATCTGTATGCATGGCTCATTGAGAACTATCAGGACCCTTCTAAGGAAGCAAAGGTTAATCAGATGATGGCCTTCCTTGGAGCAACATCCATGGTAGAGTGTCAGGTTTATCCTGTTAACTGCAAGTACCATATGAACTTAATGGGGGTTGATATGGACCTTCAGACACGAACAAAGAGCGCATCACTGCTTACCAATGATAAGAAGAAGGAACAGTATCCTTCAAGCAAGATCATTGAGATCGATCAGTTCTATGAATGTGAGCAGATGTTCCGCAAGGCCTTTTTTGGAGAAGAATAATATATTGATCATGCCCCGCAAGGGTTATTGATAAACAGGTAATCAACTTATTAGGAGGAAAAGTATGAAAAAGAAAGTTTTAGCAGCATTTTTAAGCGTTGCAATGATCTCTTCACTCTTAGTCGGATGTGGATCAACAGCAGCAGAAACAGCAGCTCCTGCAGCTACAGAAGAAGCAGCTCCCGCTGAAGAAGAGGCTCCCGCAGAGGAAGCAGCTGAGGAGACAGAGGAAGAAGCTCCTGCAGAGGAAGCAGCTACAGATTCAGATGTTCCCGCTCCCGCAAAGTCAAGCGACTATGATGCATCAGCAGATCCTGCAATCGATCTTATCTTCACAGCTAACGCATCAAGCTCTGACTGGCACGGCAAGGCTATGACTGAGTTCGCTAACGCAGTTGAAGAGCTTTCAGGCGGTTCCGTAACATGTTCAGTATATGCTGATTCAACACTTTACTCATCAGAGAACGAGTGGGATGCTATTACAACAGGTCAGGCAGCAGGTGGTGCTGATATGGCATATATCTCATTCCAGACACTTTCAACACAGCCCGGTCTTGAGTGGTGTGAAATGATTGGTTCAGCTTACTTCTGGTCAAGCTATGATCATATGAACAACACACTTAACGGTGAGATCGGTCAGGAAATCTATGACAGAATTTCAAGCACTGTTAACGTTACACCTATCAATGCTTTCTATCTTGGATCACGTGTTATCAACACAACAAACAAAGAGATCAACTCTTACGATGACATGAAGGGTCTTCTTCTCAGAATGCCTTCATCAGAAGCTTGGTTGAACCTTGGCCGTGCTCTTAACGCAGAGCCTACTTCAATGGCATTCTCAGAGCTTTACACAGCTCTTCAGACAGGTGCTATCGAAGGCCAGGATAACCCTCTTCCTTCAGATATTGCCAACGGTTTCTACGAGGTTGCTCCTTACTTCGCAATCACAAACCACGTTGTAGACTCTATCCTTCCCTGCATGTGCACAACAACCTGGAACTCATTAACAGAGGCTCAGCAGCTTGCTGTTAAGGATGCTTTCGCATATGCCCGTGACTGGAACAACTACTATCGTCTTGATGAGGAAGCTTCAGATATCGATACACTTGTTAACGAGTATGGCTGCACGGTTACATATCCTTCAGTTGATGAGTTCAAGGCCGGCGCTAAGGCTTGGTACGATGAGCACACAGATGTAACAGCTAACTGGGATATGGATCTGTACGATAAGATCCAGGCTAACAACTAATAGGTAGCTTTTGAAACACTAAACCGGAATATCGTGAGGGATAGGCAGTTAACCTGTCCCTCACTTTTCCTTAAATCAGGAGACGACGTATGGAAAAATTCAAGAAGGTATTTTATAAGGCCACAGATGTGACAGGTGTGATTTTCCCCTGCATCATCTTCATGGTACTGTTCCTGACCTTTATTGCGACCATAGGCGCACGTTACATCTTCAGCAAATCTCTTACCTGGGGTAACGAGCTTGCGGTTATCTGCTACATATGGATCATGTTCTGGGGCTGTGGTAAGGCAATGGAGAATGACGAACACGTTGTTTTCTCCCTTGTATATGATACCCTTAAGCCCAAGGGTCAGATGATCATGAAGGTCATTTACAATATTCTGCTGGCAGTTTTAATGGCCTGCGCCATTAAGCCCTGCGTAACCGCGCTTCTTGCCAGCACACAGATCACCGGTGTATTAAAGCTTCCTTATAAGATTATATTTGCACCGTTTATCTGGATGATGTTTGCCATCATCATTCGTTCTATTATTAACATTCCCGATGCGATCAAGGAGTATAAGGAGGCAATAGCCAATCCCGCTCCCGCAAAATCAGAAGAGGAAAAGGAGGGTGAAGCATAATGAACTGGGGCGTACTTGTATTATTCCTGGCACTTGCGCTGTGCTTTATCATCCGCATGCCTATTTCATTTTCAATGTTGGCTGCATGTATAGCTTATTTCCTTATAGCTGCACCCAACAGACTTAACTGCGTATATTCGGTTATTACAGGTAACATGATTGCCGGCTTTACGATGCTGGCGGCACCGTTGTTCGTGTTTATGGCGAACGTTCTGAATGACGGTGAGGTTACCGATAAGATATTTGATTTCTGTAATGGACTTTTAGGACGTATGAAGGGCGGTACAGCACTTGTTAACGTACTTATCTCCCTTATATTCTCGGGCATGACAGGATCTGCCATAGCTGATGCTTCGGGTATCGGACTTATGGAGATTGAGCAGATGAAGAAGGAGGGCTATGATCCCGAATTCTCCTGCGCCATTACAGCTGCTTCTGCAACTGTAGGACCTATTTTTCCGCCTTCAATTCCGATGGTTATCTACGCAATGCTTTCAGGAGCATCAGTAGGTAAACTGTTTATGGGCGGTATGGTTCCGGGAGTCCTGCTTGCGGTCCTCCTTGGAATCTATGTCTTTATCCTTTCAAAGAAGAGAAATTATCCTGCAGGCGTTAAGATGACCCTCAGACAGTTCGGACATGCTACCTTAGTTGCGGCTCCTGCACTGTTTACGGTTATCCTGCTTCTCGGTGGTATTTACTCAGGTGTTTGTACCCCCACAGAGGCCGGCGCTGTTGCTTCCGCATACGCTCTTTTGATCTCAGCTCTTATCTACAGATCCCTGGGCTGGAAGAAACTTGCGGTTATCCTTAAGAAGACAGCTGCCAATACCGCTACACTTGCTCTTCTGTGTGGCACGGCTTATCTGTTCTCCTTCATTATTTCCCTTGAGAAGGTTCCCGCAACGGTGGCAACCTTTGTTACAGGTATAACGGATAATAAGTATCTCTTCTTATTAGTAGTAAACATTGTATTCCTGCTTTTGGGCTGCGTACTTGACGTATCAACCATTCAGCTGGTATTTGTACCCATGGTCCTGCCCCTTGTTAAGGAGTTTGGTATTGACCTCGTTCATTTCGGCGTTGTTATCTGCCTGAACATGATGATCGGTCTGTCAACACCTCCCTTCGGAATGCTTCTGTTCATAGTATCAGGCCTTGGCAAGACCAAGATAGCGGGAGTTATAAAGGAAATCCTGCCGATGGTAGCGATCATGATAGCTCTGCTGTTTGCATGTACTTACATTCCGCAGATCATTATGTACCTGCCTAATAACCTTATGTAATAGAATATTTTGATACCCGGGGACGGGGGTTAGCGATCATTTTTGCTAATGCCTGAAAAATTGAGAAAAACATATTGACATATGACTCCCCTATATGCTACATTAGGCAAGGTCGATTTGACCATGCCGAAGACAGTAGGTGCGAAAGCGTAAGATTTTTAATCGCCTACCGAGGAGAATGAGAGTATTAGGTATCAAGCATGATTTCAGTACCCTGTTCCGAGCTTCGGAACAGGGTTTTTATTATTTGTGCACACCGTACGGATGCCATACAAAAGCCCTCTACTCGGCAACGAATACTATAAGGAGGTAA
>R03__coassemble_424_pt1 | contig 24843 bp, 23 predicted proteins | sample R03__metabat2_high_PE_019 | metagenome-assembled genome bin R03
AAAAAATAATTTCCCCGGGGGGGTGTTGTTATCTTTTTTTTTTACCCCTTTAAAATTTTTTGTTAACCCCCCGGTCCCCTGCGATCATAGTTATGTAAAACGGTTATGCGGTATATTCCGTTTTCGCAAGATCCACATGCTGAACGGAGCCCACGGCGCCGTTTTCATAGAGAAAAAGGCCTGTTGAACGTATTGCTCCGTTAGTGTGGTTATCATCACCTGACTTTAAATAAAAGTTCGTGGATACATTTCCGAGATAGATTGCTCCTATGTCCTTATCAGACAGAGACAGAAGGGTCTGATTACCTTCCTCATCTACTGAAAAGATCTTAAGCTTTTTAAACACCTCATCTGCTTCGTCAATCCACCCGTTTTTATCAAGATCATAAGCCGACAAATCCTTAAAGCCGTTCCCGGATTTGGTTCCGAATAGTTCAGATCCGTCATTTATAATACCGTCCTCGTTAATATCAAGAGCCAAAAATGCGCTGCCGGAGGACAGGATTGAAACCGAATCATCATTTCCGTCCGCATCAAGATCAAATCTAAACTTCACATCAGATACCCCGGCAATGTCACAATCCAGGTTTATAACAAGGGGATCGCACATCACATACGAAGTTTCGATAGTATTCTCGTAATATTCCGAGAAAGACCTGCTCATGGATAACTCAAGGTTAAAGTCAAATGTCCTGCCGTCCGCTGTAATGACAGAACCGGTAGTCATGAAGGATGTTTCCTCGCTCTCCTCATAATAATGAACAGATGTGAAACTTTCGGTTATTGTGGAAATGCCGCTTGAAAAAGACACTTCGGAACTCCCGTAGGATGCCGTAAAGTCTTCCCAGGTCATGCCATCTTCATCCAAAGCACTCTTGTAACCCAGTATCATCCGCAGAAGATACTGAAGGCACTGTGTTTTGATCTTTGAAATAGCGTCCTGTTCAAGTTTTGAAGAAAGGGAATTGTTTGTTTTTAGAAAATCATACTTTGAGCGTATGTCCTCTAGGGTTTCGGAAAGCTCATCGGCTTTGGCGTTTTCACTGCCCTCTTTTTCAGCCTCATCAGTCTCGTCATTTGCGCTAAGAGATGATTTTGCATCCCGAAGGGATGAGAGAAAATTGCCAATACCACCATTGCCGGTGCCTTCGGCATATGCGTCCATGCGTACAGAATTGAAATTTCTGACGGAATCCATTCCTATACAACTGCTGCTAATAATCAAATGTCTACCTCCTCATTGCATAGTATAGGATTTATGAGTGAATACAATATTCACTGTTTAAAATGGTTATCGGAGATAAAGAGAAAAACTTTAGTTAAAAGAACACTGAAAAATCAATATTTTCCACTGTGCTTTATGGTATAATCAGCCTATGAGGATCTGGGCGAAAACTTTCAGGGAAAATCATATGCTTCGGGATGTTGTTATTGAAAATAACGATAATGATACCCGTACTCACAAGGTGTTTGCGGCTATTGAGGAGATATCCTATGCCTTCGACATACCAAAGCCAATATGGCTTGATTCGAATATCAAAGATTTCAAAAAACATGCAAAGGTGCGATTTAATCAGGATTCCTTTGTGGAGGATATACCATTTGACTATTTAGAGGTTCAGGTAATTGAAGAGGACTAGCTTATGAAAATGGATGATTTTATAAAAAACTGGGATGAGATTGTAGAAAGCAAAAGCGCTGATAAGGTAAAAGAATATCTTAATAATGCCATATCAACTGCCAAGGTTGAGGGAGATCCGGCAGCTCTTCTTACAATCTACAATGAAGCCATGGGGTATTTCCGCGAAATGGGCGATAAAGAGGCATCCTTTGATTTTGCCGAAAGGGCCATTGCCCAGGCAACGGCTATGAATTTAGGACGCCATCCTGCATATGCAACAACTCTTCAGAACGTAGCAAATGTTTATCGTGCCGGAGGAAGGCTGGAGGATTCCTTAAGGTGCTACGAGAAGGTTATGGAGTGCTACGACGGAGTGCTTGATGATACGGACATGCTTTATGCGGGCATGTACAACAATATGAGCCTGCTGAAACAGGAAATGGGTGATTTTAAGGGAGCTAAGGAGCTCCAGCTTAAGGCCCTGTCAATAGTAAAGCAGAACGATAATGTGATCTTTGAGGAGGCAACAACCTATGCCAATCTATCCTCATCCTGCGCTGTCTTAAATGAACAGGAGGAGGCAATGGAGTATGCCATAAAGTCCATTGACCTGTTCAGGGAGATAAAGCTGAATGATGCGCATTATGCTGCAGCACTTAACGGACTGGGCACCATATATTATAAAAAAGGAAATTACGAAAAAGCGGTTGAGTATCTTGACGAAGCTGCAGGCTGTATCCTGAATCTTTTCGGGGAGACGGAATCCTATAAGAGGGTAAGGGAAAATGCCAAAGCTGCGAGGGAAGCTGTGGGAAATATAAAGGGAATGGACTTGTGCAGGACCTATTATGAGACCTACGGAGAGGAAATGCTTAAGAAGGAATTTCCGGAGTACCTTGACAAGATCACGGTGGGGCTGTGCGGTGAGGGTTCCGATTGCAGCGGATTCGATGATATATATTCACAGGACCATGACTGGGGCCCGGGATTTTCCATATGGATGGACAAGGCTCTGTATGAGGAAATAGGACTTGAGATGGAAGAGGCCTATGAGAGCCTTCCAACGGAATTCAGAGGCTTTAAGCGCAAGGATACCCTGCGGGGTAAGGGCAGAGTAGGCGTATGCATAACCGATGATTTTTACAATCGTATACTGGGAGCGGGCTGGCAGGAAGAACTTGAGGAGGTTTCCGAGGAGGCGCTTTTTGCGGCAACAAGCGGAGAGATATTCCATTCTGCAGATACCCGTTTTGAGGAGATACGATTTCGGCTTAAAAACAGATATCCTAAATATTTAAGGCTCCGTCACTTGGCGGAGAGCTGTGCATTGTTTTCCCAGGGGGCACAGTACAACTATCCCCGCATGGTGCGCAGGGGCGACATGGTTTCTGCGAGAATATCCCTTGCGAAGGGTATTGCGAGTGCAATGAAACTTTTATATGAGGCGGAGGATGAGTTTCCACCCTGTGAAAAATGGCTGTACAAGGGACTTGACGGGCTTCCGGATACCGAAGAGGAACGCAATCTCATACGGAAGATATTAGGCAGTAATATCGGACAGGAAACCGAGGAGATGCTCATATCCGTTGAAAAGCTGGCCTCCCTTCTGGCAGAGAGGCTGTATATAAAGGGTATAATTTCCGATGAGGATGCCTACCTTGACTCCCACACAGACGAGATAATAACCCTATCGGCATTCTTAAGTAAGGATCATGAGGAACTTGTTGAAGAGATAGCGGAGACTGAATTTGCGGCCTTTGACAAGGTTAAAAATGAGGGCGGAAGGGCTGACTGTCAGGATAACTGGAGAACCTTCAGGATAATGCGTATAAGCCAGTATGATGTCTGGACTGATGAGATGCTGGCGCGGTATCTGTATGATTTTAAGAAAAATATTCATATGGGACGTAATCCCATTGAGGAAAAATATGCCAGAATGATGGCGTATACAGACCCGGAAAAATACAGTGAGCTTGAGGATAAGCTGCCCATGATGACCAAGGAGCAGCTTACGCTTATAGATGCGATATCCGCAATCCAGGTTTCAATGATGGAGGATTTCTCCGAAAGAAATCCGGAAATTGCAGGAAGGGCCAGAAGCATTCACACAAGTGAGGATTCCGTATATAATACATCCTATGAAACATACTTAAAGGGAGAGCTTGCGACATACTCCTCCCAGATGCTCATAATGTACGGAAGACTCGTATCGGATATACAGGCTGAAGGCGGCAATATAGCGGAAATGATAATAAACAACACTCTTGAGCTGGCAGCTTATGAGAATGAAAGGGATGAGAGATATTCATGTCCCTTGAGAAGGTGATTTGAGGATATTAAGTGGAATTTGATACACATGAAAGCGAAGAGAGCATAAGCTGGGAGGAGATACTGCTTCTTCACAATTCGGCTCTTAAAGAGATTGGGACCAAGCTGGAGATACTGAATGATGAATTTCAGCATATTCATCAATACAACCCCATAGAGCATATTAAATCAAGAATAAAATCTCCGGAGTCAATCGTAAAAAAGCTTAAGAGAAAGGGATATGAGGCTACGCTTGATAATATGGTCAAGTATGTTAATGACATAGCCGGAATACGTATAATCTGTTCATTCTCTTCTGATATTTACAGAATAGCCGAGATGCTGAGAAACCAGAATGATATTAAGGTTTTGTCTGTTAAGGACTATATTCAGCATCCAAAGGAGAGCGGGTATAAGAGCTACCACATGATAGTAAGCGTGCCTATCTACCTTTCGGATACGGTAAAGGATACAAAGGTAGAGATCCAGATAAGAACAATTGCGATGGACTTTTGGGCCAGCCTCGAGCACAAAATGAATTATAAGTTCGAAAAAAATGCGCCTGATGAGATAAAAGAGGAACTTTATGCCTGCGCCCAGATGGTATCGGCGCTTGATGACAGGATGCTGTACCTGAATGAACAGATCCAGAAGGCTGCAGAGCAATAAAAATCCCATAAAAATGAGGAGTGCCCAGGTGGATGAGAGTCACCTGGGCAATATTATGAAAAAATATCTAGTTTCGGAGATTGCTATCTCCTTTGGAGATGTATAAAATATACCAAGTAAATATGAATAAATTATGAACAAAATATGAATTTACCATAAATATTTCTAAAAAGTTCGAAAAAAGCAAACTTCTTTTTGACAAAATGCACAAAAGTTGAATTCACAGGTGAATAATGGTAAAATAACACGGATAGTATGATTTTTCATGCATGGAGGTGCAGAATGGAAAGATATTCAGACCGAATGGGCAGCAGATATGACAGAGGCGCTGACAGAGAGCGCTATGACAGAGACGATCGTGACCGTTATGACAGATATGAAAGAGAGGACCGTTTCGAAAGAGACGACAGAGACTACTATGACAGAGACAGAAGCCGCAGATCCTCCAGGGACATGTCTGATTCGGGAGCTTCGGAGGCAATAGAGAAGAGCAATCGTGATCAGCTTAATAAGATAGCCGATTACTTTGATGAGGCCAGGGAGGATCGCCTGGAGTCGGAAAAGAATATAATGCGGGCTGTTGATGATAATGCCCAGATGCTTGCGGGAATTGCGGAATCGTTAAAAAACATCAATTCATCCCCTGTGGCTGTTGCAGCACCTGTTGAGGCAGAGGAATATTTTGACGAGCCCTCAGTTGATCCTTCCGCCAAGGACGAGATCCTGAAGGTGGTTGCCGACAATAAGCAGCTTTTAACTCTTATCCGTCAGGATATGATCACCGTGACACAGCGTCAGGCAGACGAGGCTTCAAGAGCATCTGCACCTGCCCAGATGGTGGATGTTCCCGATTTCCTTCTTGCCGAGAGGGCAGAGGAACTTTTCAGGGGTTTAGAAGAGCACGTTCATACTGAGAACGTCAAGTGCTACAGAAACGTTCAGGCTTCACTGCAGGAGCAGAATGGTGAGATAGTCAAGGAATTCACCAGATCTCTTACAGGTATTAAGATTGTATCCATTTTATCTTTGGTATTTACAATAGTAACAATGGTGCTTCTTGCCGCATTTATTTTCGGAATCATCTAATTAACAGCTGTGCGTAAGTTAACGAAATACACAAACCTTTTAAAATATTGTCACTACATAGCAATGCTGGCAACAGCATTGCTGTTTTTTGTGTGCGTGCCGGGAATCCAGAAATATGAGGAAAGCGGCAGCAATCTGGTGTCTGTATTCGTTAACGGAACTTCTGTCGGAACCGTAAAGGATGCCTCTGAGGTTGAGGATATGCTGCTTGAGGCAAGAAGAAGAGTCGCCTCCCAGTACAATGGGCTGGTGCTTACAGATACATCGGTTGAGCTAAGCGGATCGAAGGACGGTATCGGTACCGTGGACGATGAAGAGACTATCATAAATAATATCTGCGAGGTTTATTATGACAGCATAATGAAGACCAAGCAGCCTGCCTATGAGGTAAAGATCAATGAATTTACAGTCAATTTATCGAGCATAAGTGAGGTTGAGAGCCTGCTGAAAAGCGCACTTGATATATATGATGTCAATGGCGAGTGGGATGTTGAGATCGTTACGGATCCCACAAGGGAATTAAATGTTCTGACCACTAAGGTTGAAAAAATTGAGACTGAAGAAGCAGAAGATGTAATAGAAAGCGTACCGTATTTTCCGGTAGGGGGAGCTCTTCTTCAGATGGAACAGATATATAATGGGGCTTTTTCAAAAACCTCTAATCCCTACGAATTCGGAATCACGGCGATTGATTTTGCGGAGAATGTGGAGGTTGTGCAGGCCTATGTTGATGCGGATAAGATAGTGAGCCTTGAGGATGCCATTGAAATGGTGACCAAGACTCAGGAAAAAAGCAAGATATATGAGGTCGTATCCGGAGATACGCTGGGTGTGATAGCCCAGAAAAACGATATGACAATTGCGGATATCATGGAGCTGAATCCCCAGACAATAACAAGTGAAACCTCCATGATTCGAGTAGGTGATGAAATTACGGTATCATCTCCTGCCCCCGAGCTTTCCATCGTGAGAACCGAACGCGCCTATTATGAGGAAAATTATGAGGCTGAGGTGCAGTATGTTGATAATGATGAGTGGTATACTACCCAGTCTCAGGTATTACAGCAGCCCACCACAGGCTTCAGAAAGGTAATTGCCAATCTTACCTATCATAATGCAGAGCTTACGGACACGGAGATCGTCTATGAGAATGTAATAGTCCCTGCGGTGGCAAAGATCGTGGAGAGGGGAACAAAGACTCCTCCATCATACCTAAAGCCCATATCCGGTGGCCGTTTAAGCTCGGGCTTCGGAAAGAGAACCTCGCCCACAAAGGGTGCTTCAACGTATCATAAGGGCATTGACTGGGCGACTCCTGTGGGAACAGCTGTTGCCGCTTCCCGAGGAGGAACCGTAATACGTGCGGGCTGGGGTAGCGGATATGGTTACTGTGTATATATCCAGCATCCCGATGGCGTTGTGACCAGATACGGTCACTTAAGCAAGATCCTTGTAAAACAGGGGCAGACGGTTGCCCAGGGAGAAAAGATCGCACTTAGCGGTAATACCGGTGTGTCCAGTGGACCGCATCTGCATTTTGAGATTCTTATAAACGGAGTACAAGTAAATCCGCTGAATTATTTGTAATAATTTTGTAATATTTTGTGGGAAGTACTAAAAATCAACAGGGATATTGCCACAAAAATATCATGGGAGTATAATACAAAGGCTGATATTTTTTAGCGCTTGTTTTATTGCGCCATAAATTAAAATATTTAAGCATAAGGTGAATGCAGTGGAACAGTACATCATAAAGGGTGGAAATCCTTTAGCCGGCGAGGTTACGATCGGCGGTGCCAAAAATGCCGCACTGGGTATTCTGGCAGCCGCAGTCATGACCGACGAGCCTGTTACAATTGAAAATTTACCGGATGTCAGAGATACACAGGTTCTGATCCAGGCAATGGAAAGCGTTGGAGTTATAGTTGAAAGGCTTGACAGGCATACGGTCAGAATTGATGCAAGCAATGTGACTGATCATACCATTGATGCCGGATATATCAAGAAGATCAGAGCATCCTATTATCTTTTGGGATCAATGCTGGGAAGATTCAATGAGGCAAGGGTTGCGCTTCCCGGAGGCTGCAACATAGGAAGCCGTCCCATAGATCAGCATTTAAAGGGCTTCAGGGCACTTGGTGCAACGGCCAGAGTTGATAAAGGCATGATAGTTGCAAATGCAGGCAGACTTACAGGTGCTCATATATACATGGATGTTGTTACCGTGGGAGCAACCATAAATGTTATGATGGCATCAGCCATGGCTCAGGGAACCACGATTATCGAGAATGCCGCAAAGGAGCCCCATGTAGTAGATGTGGCTAACTTCTTAAACAGCATGGGTGCTTCAATAAAGGGAGCCGGAACAGACGTTATACGTATTAAGGGCGTTGAAAGACTCCACGGAACGAGCTACTCCATAATACCAGATCAGATCGAGGCCGGAACCTTCATGTTCGCAGCAGCCATTACAAAGGGTGATATCCTTATTAAGGATGTTATTCCAAAGCATCTTGAGTCAATAGGCGCGAAGCTCATCGAAATGGGTTGCGAAATAGAAGAGTTCGATACATCAATAAGGGTTGTGGCCAAGAACAGACTCTTAAATACACATGTAAAAACACTGCCGTACCCCGGATTTCCGACGGATATGCAGCCCCAGATAGCAACTGCGCTTGCCCTTGCGGAGGGAACAAGCATAGTTACCGAAAGCATATTTGAAAACCGTTTTAAGTATGTTAACGAGCTTTTGAGGATGGGGGCCAATATCAAGGTTGAGGGTAATACAGCCATTATAGAGGGTGTACAGTCCTATTGCGGAGCTTCAATCACTGCTCCGGACTTAAGAGCGGGAGCTGCCCTGGTGCTTGCCGGGCTGTCAGCTGAGGGCTTTACCACGATCGAGGACATCCATTATATTGAAAGAGGATATGAAGACTTTCCTGCCAAGTTGTCTGCACTGGGTGCGGTAATTGAGAAGGTGGATTCAGAAGCCGAGGCTCAGAAATTCAAACTGAGAGTTGGATAGAAATAAAAAAGAGATCTGCATTAGCAGATCTCTTTTTGCTTTAAATATTTCTACACGAAGGTCTCAATATAGATATCCTTATTCTTGGATAAGTCCACAAAATCATGAGCTGTCTGAACCAGGGGACGTGAATACTGATGCTTATTTAAAAATACGATCTCACCCTCCTCGCCATTGGACAGCTTGACTCGGTTATTCATATATGTTGTGGCAATATGCTCAAGGAAGGTTAAGAGGAACTTGCTGTCATACTTCTGGAAGCCTTCCGTTTCAAAGACACCGACTACGTGAATGGGACATACGGGACCTCTGTATACTCTCGCCGAGGTCATTGCGTCATACACATCGGCAATCCCAATGATCTTGGCATATGGACTTATGCTGTCACCGGTGATACCAAGAGGGTAACCGGTGCCGTCGCATCTTTCATGATGCATAAGAGCGCATTCCTTGATACGTCCATCAATATTTTTGTCCTTAAGGATATTGTAGCCTTGAAGGGTGTGAGTTTTCACAATGTTATATTCAGCAGGGGTGAGCTTTCCGGGCTTACCTATGATATCATCGGGAATCTTAAGCTTTCCTATATCGTGGAGAAGACCGCCTATTGTTAAGATCTCCCGGTCTTCCTTGCCCAAGTGAAGCCAGGTTGCGAAAACATTGGCTATAAGGGCCACATTCATGGAATGTATATATGTGAGGTCATCATACTGCCTCATATTATGAAGCATATCAAAAACGCTGCCGCTTGTATCGCAGGAAGAGAGAAGATCGGAAACGGTTCCCATGAGCTTCGGAGTATCTATCTCTCCGTCTTCGTTGGCTATGTAGTTAAGACTTTGGGAAAATTCCTCAGTGGCATTTAGATAGCTTTCCTCAAACTGCTTAAACTGGTCTGAAGAACGGACTCGCTGGGAGTAGGAGGAATCAATTGGAATCTCATGGACTGACGATTCGGTTTCCGGTGAATCCTCCTCATCATAAATGCGGATAGCAAGAACAGAGTAAAATTCAAGACGGGTTATGGTCTTATCATCTAACTCCGTATTCTTCGGAACAATCATTTGGTTGTTATAGGAGTACACATCCTCAGCAGTTTTCATGCCGGGACGAAGCTCCGAAGTTCTTACTCTCTTCAAGGCAAACCTCACCAAAACATATTACTTAAAATTATATGAAGTCATCATAAAAATGTCAATTGAAAGGGGCTTCCGTTGTACTTATGAATTTATTGGATTATAATGATGTGAGCATTTCGGAGGTGTAGAATGAGCGAACAAAATAATGAAAATAAAAAGGGAATATATGCTGATCTGTTCCTGACCTTCGCCAAGGTGGGAGTCATGACCTTCGGTGGAGGATATGCAATGCTGCCCATACTGCAGAGAGAAGTATGCGACAATAAAAAGTGGGCAACCGAGGAAGAAATAATGGACTATTATGCAATAGGCCAGTGCACTCCGGGCGTGATAGCGGTTAATACGGCCACTTTCATAGGAAATAAATACAGAGGTATATTGGGAGGAATAGTGGCCACCTTAGGACTTGTGTTTCCTTCCCTTGTGATAATAGGGCTGATTGCCACTCTTATAACGACCTTTTCCGATCTTGAGTGGGTGCAGCATGCTTTTGCGGGAATAAGGGTGTGTGTATGTATCCTTATAATAAACGCAACACTTAAGCTTTGGAAAAAAGCGATAGTGGATAAACTGACGCTTATTCTTTTTATTATAATATTTGCGGCATCGGTATTTTTTGATCTGTCTCCGATCGTATACGTGGTGGGAGCAGCCATAGTGGGAATGATCTTTCAGTTGGTGATACTAAAGAAAAACAAGAAGGAGGAGAAAAAGTGATGCTGTACTTAAGACTTTTCTATGAATTCTTCAAGACCGGGCTGTTCAGTATCGGCGGTGGTATGGCAACAGTCCCCTTCCTTCAGGATATGGCCGTTAAAACAGGGTGGTTTACTTCCGGACAGCTTGCGGATATGATTGCCGTTGCGGAAAGCACACCGGGACCCATCGGCGTAAATATGGCCACCTACGTTGGCTATACTACAGGGCATGGTGCATATGGGATACCGGGCGGTATTCTGGGTGCGGTAACGGCAACAATGGGACTTGTTACCCCTTCTGTTATCGTGATACTTATTGTTGCTTCAATACTGGCCAAATTCAGGGACAGCAAAGCGGTAAATGCCGCATTCTATGGATTAAGACCCGCTTCGGTTGGCCTTATTGCTTCAGCCGGTATTTCAATAATACTGATATGCTTTTTCGGAATCGATACGGTATATGAATTTGCAAATGGAGTGAGTGTAAATCCGGGTCAGATAATCCTTGCGCTGCTTCTTTTTGCGGCCACGAGATACATTCCCAAGGTTAAGGATTTCCATCCACTTGCCTTTATTGCGTTTTCTGCGCTAATAGGAATAATATTCGGTTTTTAGAACCGTAATTTTTGGTAAAGTTTTATATCAACAAATTTTCCAAAATTTAGTATAATCCATTAGTTGGAGTTGGATTTATCAGAGGATTCGATATGTTTTTGTTTTTACTTATATTATGGATCATATTTAATGGACAGCTTACAACCGAAATAGCAATATTCGGTATAGTAATATCCGGAGCAGTATATGCCTTCTGCTGCTTTTTTATGGATTTTTCCTTTAAGAAGGATATCGAACTGGTTAAAAGGATCGGATATTTCATTCAGTACGTCTTAATTCTCATCTGGGAGATAATAAAAGCCAATCTTGTCATGATGAAGTTTCTTATCATCAAACAGGAATATGAACTTCATCCCGTTATTTTCAAGCTTAATACTAATATAAAATCAAAGACATGCCGTACGCTTCTTGCAAATGCCATAACACTGACACCCGGGACAATTACCGTAAGCATGGAAAATGATGCGCTTATAATCCATGCAGTTGATGAATCCCTGATAGTTGAGAGTGATGGAGAGTTTGTATTTGAAAAGCTGCTGCTTAAGATGGAAGGAGGGGCAAAATCATGAATTTATCAGTGATTGATAACAGCGTATTTTCCATAGTACTTGTGATTCTGGCTCTTTCGCTTCTTCTGTGCCTTATAAAGGCCGTAATAGGTCCCAGGGTCGCAGACAGACTGGTGTGCGTTAATATGATGGGAACTCTCGTAATAGTTATGATCGCAATCCTGGCGATCATGCTTTCAGAGGGGTATCTTGCGGATATATGCATTATATATGCGATGATAAGCTTCCTTGCTGTTGTGGTATTCTGCAAGATCTATATGGGAGTATATTTGGAAAACAGGGATAAGGAGGATGAAAAAAATGATAAGTAATGTTTTTAATGTTCTCGGACTTATCCTCATGTGCCTTGGAACAGTGGTTTTTGTGTTCGGAGTTATCGGGATATATAAATATAACTTTGTACTGAACAGAATGCACGCGGCAGGCATGGGAGATACATTGGGACTGTTCCTGTGCCTTTTGGGACTTATATTCATATCGGGCTTTAACTACACGTCTCTTAAGTTTTTCCTTATATGCACCTTTATGTGGTTTACATCACCCACCTCATCACACTTATTATCGGGACTTGAGGCGCTGTGCGATGATGAGGTATCCAAGAATGCCGATGTAAGGGTGGAAGATCTTAAGTCCTATGTGGACGGACACATTGAGGAGGATAAATAATGAACGTATTTATGTATATACTCCTGGGAATATTGTTTGTCTGTGCCATTTCAGTAACGTTTTCCAAAAACCTTCTGAACTCAGTGCTCATATTTATGGCATTTTCGCTTGTTATGAGCATAATCTGGATACTTCTGGAGTCACCTGATCTTGCCATAACGGAGGCGGCAGTAGGTGCGGGAGTTACGACTGTGCTGTTTTTTGCGACTCTTAGACGTATTGACAGCCTTGATAAAAACCCGGAAGACAGGGTAAATGCCGAAGATTTTTCCGAGGATGATGACAAGGAGGAAGAGTAATGACTCAGGACGAAATAAATTCTCTTGTTGATAAAAAAACCTCTGAAGATTCAATAAGCAAGAACTCAAAGAAAGGGTTTAAAAGCTGGATAAACGGCGATGTGGACCTTATAAACGACAATCTCCATATGAAAAAAGCATATGAAGATCATGTTAAAAAGGAGCCGGACGCAAAAACCCTTAAGGTTGAGAAGGCCAAGGCTTATGCCAGGATTTATGACAGGACCGTAAACAGTGGGCTTAAGGCAAGTGATATGGTATACAGGGCTGCCGCAGTGTTGTTCTGTATATGTCTGGCTTTTGCAATGACCTTTGCCATGTCATATGCTCCCGGTAAGGATGCGGCGACTCCGGCCAACAGCAGTGAGGTTCCCCAGAGGTATATAGAAAGCGGACTTGAAGAAACAGGTGCGGTCAATATTGTTGCCGGAATGATACTTGATTACAGGGCATTTGATACTTTAGGTGAGTCCCATGTTCTTTTTATAGCAACCATTACGGTACTCATTATGATGAGAAACGATAAAAAGAAAAAGAACCCTGTGGCATTTAAGTATGAACCCTGTGATGATCCTATACTTCAGACGGTATCAAAGGTTTTGGTACCTGTAATAATGATATTCGGAATCTATGTGATACTTAACGGTCATATATCACCCGGCGGAGGTTTTTCCGGTGGTGCCATTATAGGGGCCGGATTCATTTTGTATGCCAACGCATATGGCTTCGACAAAATAGGACAGTTTTTCACGGAGAAGTTTTATAAGCTTGTGACCTTCTGTTCACTGGCGTTCTATGCCCTTGCAAAGTGCTATTCCTTCTTCTGCGGAGCCAATCATCTGGACTCCCATATTTCAAACGGTACTCCCGGGGCGATCATATCAGCAGGACTGATCCTTCCCCTTAACATTGCCGTAGGCCTTGTAGTTGCCTGCACCATGTATGCATTTTATGCGCATTTCAGAAAAGGAGGATTTTAATATGGGTCCTAATTTTTTGGCAAACATACAGGAAATAATCGCAATGCTCATGTTTGTTGTGGGCTTTGCAAATCTGCTTCTTCAGAAAAATCTTATAAAAAAGATCATAGGCTTTAACATAATGGATTCTTCCATATACCTGTTCCTGGCCCTTAAGGGTTATATCACCGGACGTAAGGCACCTATAGTCGTAAATGGGATAACAAGTACTGAGGCTTACATTAATCCTATTCCGGCAGGACTTGTTCTTACGGGTATTGTCGTATCGGTATCGGTAACAGCGCTCATGCTGTCACTGACCATAAGATTATATAAGAGATATCACACCTTAAATCTTGATGAGATATCCTTCCAGCTTAAGAAGGAGGGTCTGTAATGCACGATTTTGTACGGAACTTTCCTTTATTTATGATAATCCTCTGCCTCTTATCAGGTACCTCAAGCACAATGCTGAAAAAGGAGGCGGCAAGGGTTGTAAACATATGCCTTATAACAGTTGTGGGCATAATGTCTGCCGTAGTTGCAGTCTATTGCTTTTATAATGGCAGCTTTACCTATATGATGGGCCATTTTCCCGCACCCTGGGGCAACGAGGTGCGCGGAGGCGTACTTGAAGGCCTTATGGGGTGTTTTTTCTGTGTCATAATGCTGTTTTCAATGCTGGGCGGACACAAGAAGCTTTTTGACGAGGTGGAACTTACAAAGCACAATCTTTATTATGTGCTGGTAAATCTTCTTCTTTGCTCACTCATTGCCCTTGTATATACAAACGACCTTTTTACCGCTTATGTGTTTGTGGAGATCAATACAATAGCCGCCTGCGGTCTCATCATGATAAGGCAGAACGGAAGAACTCTTGAAGCGGCAGTACGCTACATGGTCATGTCACTTTTGGGATCAGGTCTGTTCCTTATAGGTATATGCATAACCTATGATGTCACAGGACATCTGCTTATGAGTAATATCCGGGAATCCCTGCATGTGATATTTTTAACGGGAGAATATGAAGTTACGGCAATAGTGGGCCTGGTGCTGATGGTGACCGGCCTGTGTATCAAGAGTGCGCTTTTCCCATTCCATACCTGGCTTCCGGATGCATACGGATATTCCACGGTTTCATCCGCTGCTATTTTATCCAGCCTTGTATCGAAGGGCTATATATTCCTGCTCATTAAGATTTTCTACAGAGTTATCGGGATTGATATAGTAAGAGGCTCCCATATTCTTAACGTACTGTTTGTGTTCGGACTTGTTGCAATGATTGCGGGGTCCGTAAGTGCGATAAGGGAAAACGATATCCGCAGGATGATAGCTTTTTCCTCTGTTGCCCAGATTGGTTATATCTACATGGGATTCGGACTGGGGTCTGAAATTGGAATGATAGCTTCCATTTACCATATTTTGTCTCATGCAGCTACGAAATCAATGCTTTTTATTGCCGCAATAGGTCTTACGGATGTATCCCATGGTTCAAGACAGTTTATAGACCTTACAGGCTCGGCCCATAGAAACAAGGTGGCAGGCCTGGGCTTCCTTATCGGTTCCCTATCAATGGTAGGTATTCCTGTTCTGTCAGGCTTTATAAGCAAGCTTATGTTCATGGATGCCGCCTTCGGAGTTAATGCCGCAAAAATGTATCCCACACTGATAGTTCTGGGCATAAGTACAATACTCAATGCGGTTTACTTTATGAAAACCGTTTTGAGGATCTACACACCTGCTGAAAAGATAGGTGCCAACAGGGCACAGGCTGATTATGAAACAGTTACTTCCGCTGCGCCGGTGGCAAGAGTGGGTATAAACGGCATTGTGGAAGAGAAGGACAGTATCTCCTTCTCGCAGCAGAAGCTTTACGGAATAGTAATTGTCTGCTTTATAATCTTAAATTTTGCATTAGGCGTATTTTCTAACAACATTCTGGAGCTTATCCGAATGGGACTGGAGATGTTCTCATGATGCTACTACTTACAATTTTAATTCCGCTTATAGCGGGAATTGTTCTTATACTTCTTCCTCTTAAGGAGGAAAGTCATGAGGCATTAGCCGATGACACGAAGAAATCAATAAGCTTTAAAAATCTGTGCATTTATACAGGATTATTTCTTATACTGTCGCTGATTTTGCTCGTTGCATCTGTCATCCCGGGAGACGTTGAAGGGTATGATCTGTTTAAACTGACGGGACCTCTTACTATTTCTTTAAAATCCGATGCCATAGGACGATTTTTCGCAGTGGTCATGTCTGTTGTATGGACCTGTGTTGGATTTTTCAGCTTTGAATATATGAAGCATGAGAAAAACAACAAGCGCTATTTCGGAGTGTACCTTATGGTCCTCGGGATACTGATGGGACTGTGCTTTTCGGGAAATCTTGTGACCTATTATGCCTTTTATGAGCTTATGACCTTAGGGTCCTTTGCAATGGTTCTGCACAATCAGTCGCATGAGGCGGTAATGGCAGGTCTTAAGTATCTGTTCTATTCCTTTGCCGGAGCCTATATGGTTTTGTTCGGACTCTATTTTGTGTACAGAAATTCAGCTGTTCCTGCACTGACCTTTACGGAGGGAGGAATAGTAAATGCGGGAGCGGGAATCTTAAACGTATCAATGCTCCTTATGATAATAGGCTTCTCAGTAAAGGCGGGCATGTTCCCAATGCACGGATGGCTTCCAACGGCCCATCCTGTTGCACCTGCACCTGCTTCGGCAGCGCTTTCCGCAATAATTGTAAAATCAGGTGTTTTGGGAATCATAAGAGTCATATACTACATTTTCGGCAGGGAGATGTTTACAGGCTCCTATGTTCAGACGGCTGTGCTTATATTATCCCTCACAACGGTGTTCATAGGCTCCATGCTGGCATATAAGGAGAAGGTTCTTAAAAAGAGACTGGCTTATTCAACTGTCAGCCAGGTTTCCTATATCCTGTTTGGAATATTTATGATGAACGATACGGCTTTTTCCGGATCGATGATCCATGTGGCAGCACATGCGGCAATAAAGAGTACGCTGTTCCTCTGCGCCGGAGCAATAATATACATAACAGGATGTACAGAAGTTACCCAGCTTAGGGGTATTGGTAAGAAAATGCCCATAATGCTCTGGTGCTATACGATAGTTTCCTTAGGACTTATAGGCATACCTCCATTTGGCGGTTTTGCAAGCAAATGGTACTTATGTATCGGGTCCCTTGATGCGGGGGTTCCCGTATTTAGCTGGCTCGGTCCTGTAATACTGCTGGTATCGGCTCTTCTTACTGCAGGATATCTTTTGCCTGTAACGATAAACGGATTTCTGCCGGGGAAGGATTTTTGCGACCTTGCGGCAAAATCATCCGACGATGATGAAACCTATATGGGCTACATGAAGGCAGCAGAGCCCAGGCTTATGATGCTTATTCCCATAATAATATTGACAGTTCTGTCGGTTGTGATCGGACTGTTTCCGGAGGTGCTGGTATGGGCATAAATTTCTCAAACATCTGGTATCTTATACTGATATTTTTCCCGATAATTGCGGGAAGCCTGATCTTCTTAATAAATTTTAAGAAAAGGTCATATATGTGCATATATACGGAGACGGTGACACTTCTGACTTCGGTCTTAAGCTTCCTCATGCTGTTCAACAGACCTGCATCTTCCATAACTCTTGCACGATTTGCCGATAAATTTGCAATTTCCTTCGGCTTTGACGGAATGGGTACAATCTTTGCGGGACTTATTTCATTTTTATGGCCGCTGGCTTCACTTTATGCATTTGATTATATGAAGCATGAGGCTTCGGAGAGGACCTCTAAGGAGAGTACGTTTTTCGGATTTTATACAATAACCTTCGGAATCACGCTGGGTATTGCATCGGCACAGACATTGCTGACAATGTATATCTTTTATGAACTTCTCACACTAGTCACGGTGCCTCTTATCATTTTCAGTCTGTCCCGTGAGGCAGTTCTTGCAACAAGAACATACCTGTACTACTCACTGGGCGGTGCGGCTTTCGGATTTGTAACGCTGATGTTCTTAAGTAATTACGGAGGATCAATTAGCTTTGTCTTAGGTGGTGTGCTTAATGGAAGTGCTGCGTCCCTGACTCTTCGAAGGATAATGTTTATCTTCGGATTTTTCGGATTCGGAGTTAAGGCAGCTGTATTTCCACTGTGCTCCTGGCTTCCCAAGGCCGGTGTTGCACCTACACCTGTTACGGCACTCCTTCATGCGGTTGCCGTTGTAAAATCAGGTGCTTTTGCAATACTGAGGATCACATATTACTGCTTTGGTGTCGATTCCCTTAAGGGGAGCTTCGGACAGTACATTCCAATGGCATTTGTGATATTTACCATTGTTTACGGCTGCTCCCAGGCAGTAAGAGAGAGGCACTTTAAGAGAAGACTTGCATATTCTACGGTTTCAAACCTGTCATATATTCTTTTCGGATGTCTCATAATGTCTCCGGCAGGCATGACAGGTGCGCTTTCCCATATGCTTTTCCATGGGGTCATGAAAATATGCTCCTTCTTCTGCGCAGGCGCTGTCATTGCTTATACAGGCAAGGAATATGTCTATGAGCTCGACGGACTGGGTAGAAAGATGCCCATAACCTTTGCGGCCTTTACGGTAAGTTCCCTTGCACTTATGGGTGTGCCGGGACTGTGTGGATTCATCAGTAAGTGGTATCTGGCGACTGCAGCAGCTGACTCAGGACAGGTGATCTGCTATATAGGTATAGGTGCGCTTCTTGTTTCAGCACTTTTAACGGCAATATACATGCTGCAGGTTGTGATAAGGGCATATTTTCCCGAAAAGGGTTTTGATCCCGGAAACGTTGCAAAGTATCATGATCCAAGCTGGAGGATGACGGTACCCTTTGCGGTATTTATGATAACGATGTTTTTATTCGGATTATGCTCGGGACCGGTTATAAATATTATCGGCAATGTAGCGGCAGGAAGTTTTTAATATCATTGGATTTTACAGGTAAAAGGTATGAATGTTTTGAATCAGATATGCGGACAGGGAATAGCTTTCAGCGTTGACGGTTTCAGAATAGTGTATGTTCTGATAGCGTGCTTTATGTGGGCCATGACGGCGCTGTTCTCACCTGAATATTTTAAGCATTACAGTAATAAAAAGAGGTATTATTTCTTCTTCTGGGTAACGTTTTTTGCCCTTGTCGGGGTGTTCCTATCGAAGGATCTGTTTACAACCTTCATATTCTTCGAAATCATGTCCTTTACCTCGTACGTATGGGTTGCCCAGGACGAAAGGGAAGAATCGTTAAGAGCTGCCATAACTTATCTGGCGGTAGCAGTCATCGGCGGACTTGTTATGCTTATGGGATTATTCCTTCTGTATAACGGAGGGTATAATAAGTACCTGACCTGTGGTCTTATATTCTTCGGATTTGCGGCAAAGGCCGGCGTTTATCCGCTGCACATATGGCTTCCAAAGGCCCATCCCGTTGCGCCTGCCCCTGCATCTGCGCTTCTTTCGGGTATTCTTACAAAATCAGGAATATTCGGGATCCTGATCATAAGCTTCCAGATGATGCTGGGAGATGTTTATTGGGGAAGGGCAATGCTTGTCCTGGGTGTTATCACCATGGTACTTGGTGCCCTACTTGCTCTGTTTTCAATTGACTTAAAGAGAACACTGGCCTGCTCATCAATGTCCCAGATCGGTTTTATAATGATAGGAGTCGGCTGTGGAACAATGCTTTCCGAAGAGGGAGCACTTGCAATGAGAGGTACCATGCTGCACATGGTAAATCACTCACTGATAAAGCTGGCGCTTTTTATGGCAGCAGGTGTTGTCTACTTCAACCTTCATAAGCTTGACCTCAATGAAATAAGAGGTTTCGGAAGGAATAAGGTACTGTTGAAGATTGTATTTTTGCTTGGAGGACTTGGAATAGGCGGTATTCCATTATTTAACGGCTATATTTCAAAGACGCTGCTTCATGAGGGAATCCTTGAAGCTTCGGAATATATGAACGGATGGGGAACGGCAGTTGAGTGGATATTCCTGTTTTCCGGAGGCTGTACTCTTGCATACATGATAAAGCTTTTTGTTGCAGTGTTTGTTGATAAGAACGAAGATGAAGCTACGCAGAAAAAATATGATGACATGAGGGCTTCGTATATGACAATGCCCAGCCGTATAGCGCTTATGCTAAGCGGCGCAGTTCTTCCTGTTCTGGGAATGCTGCCATATGTAACAATGGACAAAATAGCGGATCTGGGTTCATCCTTTATGAACGCATCAAAACCTTCGATGGCTGTTAATTATTTCAGCCTTGAAAATCTGAAGGGTGCACTTATATCGATTGTTATCGGGTTGGTGCTTTACTTTGCGGTGATACGTCTTTTGCTTATGGAGGATAACAGGTATGTAGACAGATGGCCTAAAGCACTTGATCTTGAAAATGCAATATACAGACCTCTTCTTTTAAAGGTTCTTCCGGGAATAGGAATTTTCTTTGCAAGGATATGCGACAGTATAGTTGATGGAATTGTTGTCCTCTTAAGGAAAACACTTTACACTGACAGACCCATACCTAAAGAATACGCTGAGGGAAATGCAATAACACATTTCTTCGGAAATCTTCTGGATAAGATACATTATGGCCTGACTCACTCTGACAGGGAGCCGGAGCACAGCTATGAGCATAGATTGGCGATGTCCAATCTGCGTAACATGGAAAATTACAATATAATATCAAGATCCCTTTCCTTTGGTCTGGCTCTTGCATGTTTAGGACTTTTAGGAACACTTGCATATATTCTTATTTCATATTTTGTGCAGATATAATATAATGTAATACAATCAGTTTGCCAAAGATGGCATGTCCGAAGGGACGTGCCATCTTTTTTGTTCCTTACAATAGAAAACCCTGCTTTTATATGATAAAATGTTGAAGTACATATGGCCTTATGGTATGTATGAACTGAGGGATGTAATGGTGGGGATCAAAAAGAGATTTTTTGCCGCAGCCGTAGCGGTTGCAGTAATTGTTAATATAATAGCGGGAACATGCCTGATGGGCGAAAGAAAGGTGTACGCTGCAGGGGATGATACGGTGGATATCGTATTTACCACAGATCTGCATTCCTATCTTTCCTCATATGATACGACACAGGACGGTAAAAATGTCAATATAGGCGGAATGCCCAGAGCGGCCACCTATATTAATGCCATGAGGGATGAGCATCCGGAGCTTGTTTTGCTTGATGCCGGGGATTATCCCATGGGGACGCTTTACCAGACGCTGTATTCAGAGGAAGCCTTTGAATACAGAATGTTAAGCTTTTTGGAGTATGACGGTATAACCTTCGGGAATCATGATTTTGATTACGGTACTGAAGGAATGGCACGTCAGTTTGAAGCTGCGAAGGCAAAATGCGATTACTATCCCAACTTTCTCATATGTAATGTTGATTGGAATGCAGGGGATGCTGCCACTGAGAGAATCCTTAATGCAATGGATGGGATGAATCTTAAGGAATATACGATCATTGAAAGAGGCGGACTTAAGATAGGCATAACGGGAGTCCTGGGAAAGGATGCATTGAAGTGTGCTCCTACCTGCGAGCTTACTGTACTCGACCCGGTGGAATCCGTTAAGAAGACCGTTGAGAAGATGAAACAGGAGGAGGATCCCGACTGTATTGTCGTGATTTCTCATTCGGGAACCACGGAGGAAGGCTCTAAAGAGGAATCAGAGGATGAAATCCTTGCCGAAGAGGTGCCGGACATTGACTTTATCGTAAGTGGGCATATGCACAGAGTAATCCCGGAATGCCTTAAGGTGGGAGATACCTATATCGGATCCTCGGGCTGCTATGGTGAGAACGTTGGATATGTGCGCCTTAAGCAAAATCAAAGCGGCAGGTTTGATCTTGTGTCCTACGAGATCACGCCCATGGACGAAAAGATCCCGGAAGATCCTGAAGTGGTGTCAATGCTTGAGGATTTTGATGATAGGGTAAACGAAGAGTTCCTGTCACAATACGGATATACTTCTGATCAGATCATAGGACATAATGAAAATGATTTTGCCTCGGTAGAGGACTGTTACAACGTACATGAGAACAATAATTTGGGACAGTTCATTGCGGATGCCTATAGATGGAAGATCAGTAGTACCGATACCGGAAATGATGATGAAGTGGCAGCTGCCTGTGCACCTGCGGGGACAATAAGGGCCACATTTCCAAGGGGAGATGTGACAATATCAAAGGTCTATGAAGTGTTCTCCTTAGGACAGGGGCTTGAAGGAAGTGTTGGATATCCGCTGGTGGATATCTATCTGACCGGAGAGGAACTGATGACGGTATGCGAGGTTGACGCATCGGTTTCACCGTTTATGACTTCTGCCGTGCTGCACTTGAGCGGCCTTGAATATGAGTTCAATCCTAACCGTGCTCTTCTAAATAAGACTACGGATGTATGGCTTGAGGGAGATATAGGTGCTGATGACAGGGAGCCTGTCAATCCGGACAAACTGTACAGGATAGTGACTGATTTATACAGCATGAGAATGCTGGGCGCTGTTGAAAATGTCTCAATGGGAGTCATATCACTGACTCCGAAGCTTAAGGACGGAACACCCATAACGGATGAAAGCGAGTGTGTGATACATGACGCACAGGGGAATGAAGTAAAGGCCTGGATTGCAATAGCCGATTATATACGGTCCTTTGATGACGACGGCGACGGAATAGGCGAGATACCTTCGCTCTATGACGGTTCGGATATCAGAAAGGTTTCGGTGGATTCAAAGGCACCGGCGGACAACATAAAGGGCGCAAATAAGTATTTCTGGGGTTTTATCATAATAGTAGTGCTGCTGATAGCCATAATATCGGTAATTATCATCCTGATAGTCAGGATGATAAGGAAGATCATGGGTCACAGGGCGACGGCAGAGATTAAAAAGGAGTAGTATGGCAGAATATCCAAGAATCCTTCCAACCGGGGACAGGGCTTTAACGGTTGAGTTCGGCAATGAAATCGATGAAATGATAAATGCCAGGCTTATGGGCTTTATAAAAGTGCTTGCTGAGGCAAGAATAAAGGGAGTAGAGGAGTTTGTGCCTTCCTTCAGGGCGGTGCTTATCCATTATAATCCCAGTATCTTATCATATGCCCAGATGGTGGAACATATAAATGCCGCACTGGCGAGGCCGGTGCAGTTCTCCGCAAGGAAGAAAAGAATCGTGCAGATTCCCGTCTGCTATGATTCGGAATGCGGTCCGGACATTAATTTTGTTGCAGAACATGCAGGAATATCGGTGGACGAGGTTATAAGAATCCATTCCTCAAAGCCGTATCTTATTTACATGCTGGGATTTCAGCCGGGCTTTCCCTATCTGGGAGGCCTTGATGAAAAGATCCATACGCCGAGACTTGAAAATCCCAGACAGAAGCTTGAGGCAGGGTCAGTTGGTATAGGCGGTAAGCAGACAGGTCTTTACCCCATGGAATCACCGGGAGGCTGGCAGATAATAGGACTTACACCTGTTAAATGCTATAATCCCGCCAAGGCAGAGCCAATTCCCTACAGAGCAGGTGATTACATCCAGTTTGTTCCGATCTCAAAGGATGAATATGACAGGCTCAAGGAAGAGGATGCAAAGGGCAATTATCAGTTTACCGTCACCGAAGAGTGATTTTAGGAGATAAAATGGGTATCGTTTTTAATAAAGGCGGACTGTTTACGACAGTTCAGGATTACGGAAGAATGGGCTTTCAGAGTCAGGGCTTCCATGTATGCGGAGTAATGGACAGGCATTCCTACTGGGTAGCCAACCTTTTAGTGGATAACGGCGACAGAGAGGCTGTACTGGAATTTACCGTATGTGGACCTACGTTATATTTTACTTCAGATACGGTCATATGTATTACCGGAGGTGATTTTGATCCGAAGATAAACGGAGATCCGGTGCCGATGTATCAGGCGGTGGAGGTCCACAAGGGTGACGAGCTTGAGATGGGCTTCTGTAAGAGCGGAACCTGGGGCTATATAGCCTTCGCAGGAGGGCTAGACGTTCCCATGGTCATGGGATCCAGGTCAACAGACCTAAAGTGCGGATTCGGAGGACTTGAGGGCAGAAAGATCAAGGACGGAGATGAGATAAAGTTCTTATCTTCTGTAAAAACACTTCCTAACCTTAAGGACAGAAAGCTTGAGAGCGTGGATTATTCTGAAGAGGTTGTGGAACTTCGTGTAACAATGGGACCTCAGGATGACTATTTTACCGAAGAAGGCATCAGGACCTTCTTAAATTCGGAGTTTACGGTGTCTAATGCCTGCGACAGGATGGGTTACAGGCTTGAGGGTCCGGTTATAGAGCATAATGAAAAGGGTGCGGATATTGTTTCCGATGGTATTGCAAAGGGAGGCATACAGGTTCCGAAGAACGGACAGCCCATAGTCCTGTTATCCGACAGGCAGACGGTGGGAGGCTATACCAAGATAGGAACGCTGATTTCAGTTGATCAGGCCAAGCTTGTACAGCGTAAGTTCCCCCAAAAGGTAAGATTTACAGCGGTTTCCGTTGAGGAGGCTCAGCGCATTACAAACATGGAACGCGAGAGGATGAGACTTATCAATGAAAGATTTGTTAAAAAGAGACCTTTGGCGCGGTTCTTTGCAAGATGGAAAAATTAGTGGGAATGGGTGATTTTCCCGGAAGGAGATATAAATGGCAAGATTAGTTGATTTAAACAGTGACTTGGGTGAGAGCTTCGGAGCATATAAGATAGGAATGGATGAGGAAGTTATCAAGCTTGTATCAAGTGCCAATGTGGCATGTGGATTTCATGCTTCCGATCCGGTTGTCATGCAGAAAACAGTTGCAGCAGCTGTCGCGTCGAACATAAAGGTGGGGGCCCATCCGGGATATTATGATCTTATGGGCTTCGGACGCCGTAATATGGTCATATCTCCCAAGGAAGCCTATGCGTATGTGACCTACCAGCTGGGTGCACTGAATGCCTTCTGCGTGCAGCAGGGGACTAAAATACAGCATGTTAAGCCCCATGGTGCACTTTACAACATGGCCGGCAAGGATTATGAGCTTGCAAAGGGAATATGTCAGGCGGTGTATGATTTTGATCCTTCCATAATTCTGCTGGGCTTGTCGGGATCACAGATGATCAATGCCGGC
>R03__coassemble_459_pt1 | contig 23784 bp, 18 predicted proteins | sample R03__metabat2_high_PE_019 | metagenome-assembled genome bin R03
GAAATATGTGAAAAAACACATAACGGAAACTAAATGATTTACAGGAGGCTGTATGGATCACAGAATAAATGAGAGCGAAATAACCGCTGAGCACGAATATATTGAGGATGCCTCAATGCAGCTTGCCAAGAGGGTTTGCGCCATAAGGGAAGAACTTAAGCTGACCCAGAAGGATGTGGAGGCAAGAAGCGGAATACATCAGGCGGATATCAGCAGGATAGAGCGGGGCATTGGCAATCCTTCCCTTGATACTATCGTAAGGCTTGCAAGGGCCATGAACAGGAAGTTAAGGATTGAACTTGTTGAGGACCCCGAGCTTAATAATGATCTTAACTACAGCGGACCTCTTTCGCCCTATCTGCCCACTGATAAGCACCAGGGGGATTACATACTGAGAGATATTTTGAACCTGCCTAATGGGATGAGAGCTGAGATAATTGACGGAGTTATATATGATCTTGCATCTCCTGGATTTTCCCATCAGGATATTGCAGGTGCGGTTTACAGGATGCTGTATGATCATGCTGATTCCATCCCGGACGACGAGGGAGGCGTGGTCCTGGGAGATTCCTTTGTAATAAGGGAGAGCATGGAGAATGCCTGCAAAAGCTATGTGGAGCCTGATGTGGGCGTGGTTTTTGACAGATCAAAGCTGATAGATAAAAAACTGGTTGTGGGGAGTCCTGATTTTATATGTGAGGTGGCCTCTCCCTCTGATTCCAAGCATGATTACATCGATAAGAGAGATTATTATAAAAAAATCGGAGTTAAAGAGTATTGGATACTTGACCCCAAGGATAAGGTTCTTACGGTATATAAATCGGAAAACGGATACAGATCTCCCAAGGTCTATAGAAACGGAGAAACGGTGGGCGTTGGAATCTATAATGATAAGCTCACAATCAATCTTAAAGGGTTGTGGCGTTTCGCGGATGACATATAGAATGATGACATATGTTATTTTGTGCTTTCGGCGTGGAATTTGTCTTTAAAGTGGTCGGAGTCCGTCTAAAGGGACAGGTAGTGTGATAGTATGAAACCGATGAATATATTTTAGAACTTTTTGAGGGATTAAGATGATGATCCCGGTGATGTTAGATGCTTTAATGCATATGTGGATGTGAGTGATTTTTGCGGTTTTAAGGAGAGAATATGTCGCTTAAATTCTGGCTGGGGCCCGGGGGCTCCGGAAAATCAACCAAGCTTTACAATTTTCTGATAGAGGAGTCAATAAAACATCCGGAGCAGAACTATTTTATCATAGTGCCTGAACAGGCCAATCTGTCTACCCAGCAGGAGCTGGTAAGGCTCCATCCAAGAGGGGGAATCCTCAATATGGATGTTCTGTCCTTTAACCGCCTGGCCCACAGGATCTTTGAGGAGACAGGGTATGGCGCTGACGGCGGACGGGTTATTGACGATATGGGTAAGAATCTTGTGCTGCGCCGCGTCTCCCAGCTTCACAGGGAGGAACTGCCCCTTTTAGGAGATAATCTGTATAAGCTCGGCTATATAACCCAGGTAAAGTCACTTATATCCGAGTTTATGCAATACGGAATAAGTCCAGAGCGGGCAAAACTCCTCTCGGAGGAGGCATCAAACGCAGGCAAGGGACAGCTCTCATCAAAGCTTAAGGATGTGTCCTTACTGTACAGCGAGTTTTTATCCATCCTAAAGGACCGCTATACCACAAGGGAGGAACTGATGGTCAGACTGTCAAAGAGCCTTCCGGAGTCTGAGAAGATCAAAAAAACCGTAATGGCTTTTGATGGATTTACGGGATTTACACCTGTTCAGCTTGAGGTTATGACACAGCTTCTCATACTATGCCCCGAGGTCCATGTTGTATTAAACCTTGATAAGCGGGGTGAAAGTGATGATATCAGGATAGAAGAACATGAGTTATTTTATCTAAGTAAGCATACTATATCCCAGCTTGGGAAAATCGCGGATGAATGTCATGTCATAATCAAGGATCCAGAGGTGATACTTGATGAAATACCGGTACGATTTTGCAATAATAAGTCTGATAAAAATCTCATATTAGCCCATCTTGAGAAAAATCTGTTCCGGGAAAAGTCTGAAAAAATGCAGGGTATTCCCTCTGAGGATTATAACGGACGCATTAGTGTTGTAAAGGCGTTAAATGCCGAGGAGGAGCTTGAGAATGTTTGTGTGAAGATCCGCGAGCTCGTAAGAGAGAAGGACTTACGGTATAAGGATATCGCAATAATAACAGGCGATATCGAACTATATCGCAGCAGTATTGAACGTTCCCTTGAAAAGCATGATATCCCCTTTTTTACAGATAAGACCCAGCCAGTTCTTCTTAATCCCATGATCGAGTTTTTAAGGGCCGCCATTTCCGCTTTGGCCGATAACTATACCTATGAATCGGTATTCCGGCTATTGAGAAGTGGCCTTACAGACATCCCAAGAGAAGACGTGGACATGTTCGAGAACTACTGCGTGGCCACGGGAGTTAAGGGCAGAAGCGGTTATCGCAGGATATTTTCAGCTCTTCCGGCAGTATTTAGGCGCAGGGATGCGGAGGTTAAGGCAGAGTATCTCCTTAAGATTAATGATATAAGAGCGTGTGTCGCCGGTATTTTCGATGCACTTGAAGGGGATATTATGGAGGGGCAGGATACCGGATTTAATGCAGGGAGGAAGATTTCGGTCAGAACCTTTTCAACAGCTTTCTGCAACATGCTGTCGCGATGTGACGTTGCGGATAAGCTTGCCTTAAGAAGCAGGAACTTATCCGATGCCGGAGACGTATCAGCATCAAAGGCCTATGAGCAGATTTACGAGCGGGTAATGGGAGTTTTCGAGCAGATGGTGGAGCTTTTAGGAGATGAAAAGCTGACAGTGAGGGAGTTCGGACAGCTTCTTGATGCGGGACTTGACGAAATCAGGATAGGCATCATTCCGCAAAGCACGGACTACGTACAGGTGGGAGACCTTACAAGATCACGTGTGGGGGATATAAGGGCTTTATTCGTTGTGGGCGTTAATGACGGCATTGTGCCCATGGGAGTATCCTCCGGTGGTCTGCTCTCAGATGATGATAAGAACTTTTTCATGAGCAATAACGATGATATTGCCTTTGCGCCAACTGCAAGAGAAAACGCTTATACCCAGAGACTCTATCTCTATATGATGTTGACTAAACCCAGGGAAGGCCTGTATCTGTCCTACTGCAAGATCAATCAGTCAGGAGAGAGCATAAGACCATCCTATCTTATAAGGACGCTCACGAGTATATTTCCGGATCTTAAGGTGAGATCTGCCGTAACATCCATAGCGGACCTGGTTTCCGACAAAAACGGGTCCTTTGGCCTCATTGCCGATAATATGGAAAGGTATGTAGGACTTTCGGAAAACGATGCAGATAAGGAATTCTGCGAGGACTTTGAGCAGCTTATTTCCTATTACGGAAGTGATGAGAAATACGGAGAGCAGCTGAAACGACTTTTGTTGTCGGCGGATAAGGAGCCTGAAAATGTCATATCCAAGGCGGTTGCCGCTGCCCTGTATGGCCATAGGATATACTCTTCAGTCACAAGGCTTGAGAAGTATGCCTCCTGCGCCTATGCTTATTATCTTAAGTATGGGCTGGGACTTAAGGAGAGAGAGACCTTTGACTTTGCTGCAAGCGATTTGGGAACTGTGTTCCATTCTTCTCTTGAAGTGTATACCAATAAGCTTAAGGATGCAGGCCTCACCTGGGAGAACGTTTCCGAGGAGCAGATGGAGGAGATGATGGATGAGGCCGTTGATTTTGCGGTAGCTTCAGAGGACGCTGCCGCCCTTTATTCCACCAGACGAAGCGCCTATATGGTGCGCCGGATAAAGAGGATCATGAACAGGACCGCAAGAGTGCTTAAGTATCAGGCAGGGAAGGGCATGTTCTCCCCTCACAGCGTGGAGGTGGATTTTAATTCAATTGAGAATTTGGATGCCCTGAACCTTAAGATCTCCGATGAGGACTCCATAAGACTGTTCGGCCGTATAGACAGGATTGATACCTGCAGGGAGGGTGATACCACCTATGTAAAGGTAATAGACTACAAGTCTGGCGATGTGAGTCTGGACATAGATGCGGTTTATGAGGGAAGGCAGCTGCAGCTTGTGGTATACATGGATACGGCATTGGAGCTTGTTAAGAGCGCGAATGGCGGAAGATCAGTTCCGGCAGGCATACTTTATTACCATATAGACGACCCTTTGATAAAGGACGGAGAGGGACAGGATATAGCAGGGATAGAAGCGGAAATACGTAAAAAACTCAAACTGACGGGATATGTCAATTCCGACAGGCACATAATCGATCTGATGGATGATGATTTTGATAAAAAATCAGATGTTATTCCTGTGGGGTTTAAAAAGGACGGAGAGTTATATGCGGATTCAAAGGTTCTTTCAACGGAAGAATTTGAGGAGCTAAGCCGCGCAGCCAGGGAGGCAATGACTAAAATCGGCGCAAAAATGCTGGATGGCGATATATATACGGCAAGAGAAACCGGGGAGGCCATAAAGCATCCCAGGGACTGTGAGTATTGTGAGTTTGGCTCGGTGTGTAAGCAAAGAACGAGTGTTATTTTTAACGGAACCGATGATTCTGACTTTGATGGAACTGGTAATGCTTCATCATCTGACGGATATGACTTTTAGAAGGAGATTGACGCGATATGGGATTTACCGATAATCAGCTTAAGGCGATCGAGAGCCGGGGAAGAGATATATTAGTATCCGCTGCGGCCGGCTCCGGTAAGACTACGGTGCTCGTTGAGAGAATCATAAGAAGCATAATGAGCGAGGATTCACCTGTAGATATTGATAGGATGCTGGTTCTGACCTTCACAAAGGCCGCTGCAGGCCAGATGAAGGATAAGATCCTGGAGGCTATTGAGAAGAAAATTGCAGAGGATCCCTCAAACGCTCATCTTGTTAAGCAGTCGCTGCTCATTCAGAATGCCCAGATTTCCACGTTCCATGGCTTCTGTCAGGAGATAATAAGGAATCATTTCTATGAAATAGACGCCGACCCACAGCTTCGTGTTGCCGATGAGGGCGAGGTAAAGCTGATGCAGGCGGATGCTGTAAAGAAAGTTCTTGAAGAGGCCTATGAGGAGGCTTCGGAGGAATTTATAAATGTTGCCGAGTCCTATACTTCAAGTAAAAACGACAGCGCTTTAGAAGATATGATCCTGGGCATCTATACTCTGTCACAGGCTCAGCCTGAGCCCGAGGAGTGGCTTAAGCTCTGCGAAAAGTCATACGATGCCGGCACTTCAGAGGAACTTAAAGGGCTTAAATGGTTTAAGGAATACGAATCAGAGCTTAAAAATATTGCGATTGATGCCACATCCATTATCAGCAGAGCAATTTCTCTGACGGATCTTGACGGAGGTCCCTTAAAATACAGACCCATGCTGGAGGATGATCTTAATTATGCTCAAAGTGTGGCAAACGCAAGGGACTATGATGAAATAGCTCTTTTATGCAAGGTACACGAAAAAATGACCTTGGGCAAAATAGGCAAAAACGATGAGGTTGACGATGAGCTTAAGGAAAAGGCAAAGAAATTACGGGGCGATTTTTACCGGATAATGGAGAAGGTTGAAAAGGCCGCAGCCCGATATCTTGATAAGGAAGCGGAGAGCATGATGAAGGTTGCCCCCTCCGCCAGAGAGATCATAAGGCTTGTCAGAAACTTCACGGAAACTTTTTCCCAGCTTAAGCTTGATGCGGGAGTCATTGACTTTAACGATATGGAGCATCTGGCTATCCGTATCTTGAAGGCATCGGATGGTGCAACAGCTGCATCCTACAGGGAAAAGTTTGTCCAGATATATGTTGATGAGTATCAGGACAGCAACCTTACCCAGGAGGAGATAATATCCTTAATAAGCCGTAAAACGGCAGACCATGGGGGCAATGTCTTCATGGTAGGGGATGTGAAGCAAAGTATTTACAGGTTCAGGATGGCAAGGCCGGATCTGTTTTTGCATAAGTACGAGGATTTTTCCATATCAGATGCGTTGCCGGAGAGTGTGATGCAGGGGCTTAGGATTGATCTGTCTGATAACTTCAGGTCCCGAAGAGAGGTGCTTTCATCGGCCAATGAGATTTTCTCCTGCATAATGAACAAAAGCATTGGGGGTATAGAATATGATGACGCGGCGAGCCTCCACTATGGCAATACCTACGCATCCGGCGATGAAAAAACTTACAGATCGGAACTTATTCTGGCGGCCACTCCGGAGGAAATGACAAAGGCCGAGGCTGAGGCCTGCGCAATAGGAACAAGGATCAATCAGCTTGTGGGGACAATGGAGGTGGTTGATGACACTACCAAAAAAATGAGAAAGCTGAGATTTTCCGATATTGTGATACTTTTGCGCAGCATGACGGGGAGGGACTCCGTATACCGGGACGTGCTGACTTCCATGGGCATACAGGCCTATGTTACAACAGGTGTGGGATATTTTGCCGCAAAGGAGATAGACACACTGCTAAACCTCTTATCGGTAATAGATAATCCCCTGCAGGATATTCCACTGGCAGCGGTTTTAAGGTCTGATATATGTTCCTTCAGTGATGAGGACCTTGCCCTGATAAAACTTGCAGGGAAGGACTGCGTATATCTTTTCGATGCCATGAGGCATGTATCAGAGGAGGGAAGTTGTGATCCTGATGCCATGAAAACAGATGAGGGCGGGGATAAAAGCGGCAGGATTCCGTTAAATGATGACTTAATAAGGAAAACGGCCGGTTTTCTGTCAAGGCTTGAGGATTACCGTATAAAAAGCGAGTATATGTCGGTATACGAGATCCTTAAGGATGTCATTGACGGTGAATACGGGAATATTGCGAAATGTTCACCAAACGGCAGTCAGGCATGGGCTAACCTTAACATGCTTCTTAAAAAGGCAGAGGATTTCGGAAAGCTGTCCTATAAAGGACTGTTCCACTTTTTAAGATATATCGACCAGATCCGTAAGTATGAAGTGGACTATGGAGAGGCCGGTATAACCGATGAGAGCGATGACAACGTAAGGATAATGACTATCCATAAGAGTAAGGGTCTGGAATTTCCTGTTGTTTTTGTGTCGGGACTTTCAAAAAGCAGGAATACAAGGGATGAGCAGGCCGAAGTCATAACCGATCCGGATCTGGGCCTGGGACTTAACAGCGTGGACCTTAACCTGCGTCTTAAAAAGTCAACCTTGCTCAGAGACTACATGATAATGCGTCTTAAAAAGGAAAATCTTGCCGAGGAGATAAGGGTTTTGTATGTCGCGCTTACAAGAGCCAAGGAAAAGCTCATAATGGTGGCATCTGAAGGGAATTATCCCGGGAAGTTCTATGAGGGATCAAAGCCCCTGTCGATGTGTGATTCTTATATTGATATGATATCAAATGCATATCACATGAAGGGCGGTCTTAAAAATACGGATATCCTTGAAATGGGGGATCAGGACTTTGTCCTGACGGAAGTCGGCAGACAGATTGACAGAAAAGCTGCAATATCAAGGATTGATGAGTTGCTTAGGAACGGAAAAAAGAATAAAATAGCTGATGGATTCAATGACCGTCTGTCCTTTGTCTATTCCCATGAGGGAGAATTCGCAAAGTATTCCAAAATGTCCGTTTCGGAACTTAAAAAAGAGAGCATGACGGAAACAATGCCGGATGAAACGATGGCAGTTGAAGCATATGTTCCTGATTTTATAAGAGAGGCTGAAGATGCTCCGGGGGCGGGAACCTTTTACGGAACCGCATTTCACAGAATGGCGGAGCTTTGGGACTATAAAATAAGCTTTGGAAGGGAAGATGAGGTAACAGAGGAAGAAATTTCCGGATACTTTGATACGATGCTTAAAAAGGGACGCATTGATAAGATCCAGCTTGAAGCCGTTAAAACCAGGGAACTTTTGGCATTTTTAAAATCTCCTGTATCAAGGAGAATGGCAGCAGCAGATGCTGGTGGAATGCTCTTTAGGGAACAACCCTTTACACTGGGAGTTATGCCGGGACCAATGCTTGTGCAGGGAATTATAGATGCATACTGGATTGAAGACGGAAAAATTGTTATACTGGACTATAAAACTGACAGGGTCAGCACCGGACAACAGCTTGTTGACCGCTATCATGTTCAGCTTGAATACTACGAAGAAGCCTTATCGCGACTTTTGGAACTTCCTGTTAAGGAAAGGATCATATATTCCACCAGGCTTCGGGAGGCTGTAAACTTTTGAAGAAGTTGTCTTTAGACAGGACACAACTTAAATTAATCGCAATCTGCTCCATGGTCATTGATCATATTGCCTGGGGCTTTTTGGATTTCCATTCACCGCTAGCGCAGTTTCTGCATGTTCTGGGGCGGCTGTGTATACCCATAATGTGCTTTTTCGTGGCAGAGGGCTTCAGAAAAACGGGCAATGTGAGAAAGTATGCGCACAGAATGGCAACCTTTGCCATAGCTTCATCCATTCCGTTTTATCTGTTCTTTCATGAAGAATACGGATATCGTCAGAATATAATTTTCGATTATCTGCTGGGACTTCTGCTCCTTATTGTGCTGGAGAGTAAAAAGCTTAAGAAGTGGATCAAGGTCCTTTTGTCAATCCTACTGTTTGCAATATCGATGGCAATTGGCGGCTGGGTTGTGGGGCCTATGCTCTTTATCCTGATATTCTATTATGGGAGAGACTTTAAGGAACAGGCTAAATGGTTCTGCATTGCAGATGTGGCTATTGTTGCACTTTTAGTTGTGCTGATTTTGCTTAACTCGGTATATCATTTCTCACACTATGACTGGGTATGGTGGGATAAGTTTTACCTTTTGGGCTTTATGCTGGCATTACCCCTTCTTAAGACCTATAACGGGGAAAAGGGCAGAAACATTTTCGGTCCATATTTCTTCTACCTGTTTTATCCCCTGCATTTTCTTGTTCTGTATGCTCTTCAGAGATATTTTAGCGGGCAGCTTTCGAACTATGAGATTTATGCGGGCTTTCATATTGTGGCGCTGGCGCTTTCCTGTACCCTGGTGGGACTTACCTTCCGTGCAAGGCCTTCAAAGGGTCAGAATGCCATTACCTTCTTCATGATATGCGCATCGATATATATCCTGGGATTTGTTCTTGAAATATTCTCATCAACCCCCGAGGCTTATTACATCGACTGCATTATTGAATATTTGGGAGAATTTCTGGCAATGCTGACCTCCCTGTTTTTTGTATCCTATATGTGCAGAAAGAGCATCCCTTCCTTTGTCATAGCACTTCATGCCATGGCGGCGGTGTTCCTTATGTACTCTCTGGTTACCACCCGGGAAACGGGATTTTTCTATTCTTATATCGGCGTTAACTATGACGGACCTTTTGCACGGCTTGAACTTGTACACTCAACGGGCTTTTACCTGGCAATGGCATATCTGGCATTTATCTGCGTTGAGGATATAGGCATGTGTCTGACAACTCTTGCAAATGGAACGAAGGTTGATAAGCAAAGAGTCAGGTTCATTATTTACAGTTGTGTGGGTGCCTGGATTCCCTACTGCCTTACAAAAACCGGAATTACCGGAGGTTATGAGGTTCCGGCTCTTGGTCTTGTGTGCGTGGGAGTGTTCCTGTACCTCACCTTCGTAAAGTTCGGAACCCTTGATTCGGTTCTGCTTGCCTCTGAAAACGCCCTTGACCACGGCCATGAGGGAATCGTTGTTATTGACTCAAGCTTCAGGATCCAGTATCACAATACTATGGTAGATAAGGTGCTGGGTGATTTTCCCCATAATAAGGATATCCATAAATGGCCTATCATGAATGAGGTTATAGAGGGTAAGCGCACCAGCTACGAGGCTAACGGACGCATATATGACTTCCAGATAGAACCCCTTATGGAAAACGGTATTGAGCAGGGTAAGATGATCTGGATAATTGACAATACCGATCATCATTATGCTCTTATGGAGATTGAAGAGTATGCAAACCGGGATCCCCTGACAGGACTTTATAACAGAGCCCATTTTAAGGAACTTGTGGATCAGGATGTTAACCAGCACAGAAGGGGTACCTTCCTCATGATGGATATGGACAATTTCAAACAGGTTAATGATCTGTATGGACATCAGAGGGGCGATACGGTTTTAATAAGCCTTGCCAATATTCTGCTGGGGTACCCGGGAGATGAAATGTATGCCTGCAGGATAGGCGGAGATGAGTTCTGCGCCTACTTAAGAGATATAACGGATGAGGAAAAGGTTAATGAGATAATCAATAATATCATGGATTCCTTCTCGCTTCATTTCCGTGATGACGGCAGTGTTAAGTGCAGTATTTCAATGGGCGCGGTGATCAATGATTTTTCAAACGGAATCCTGCTGAACTGCTCTGAAATGTACTCTCTGGCAGATGATAAGCTGTATGAGGCCAAGGAAGCCGGAAAGAGCACATATAAGATTTAAGTAAGTGCGTGCCATGGCCATCAGGTACATTCACAATCCGATAATATGTCTTGACACGAGAAAGGTCAGGATATAAACTATATCGCGGTAACAAAATAATATAAATGCTAGGGGAGGCTAAATGGTCCTGAGAATGAGCTGAAAGCTCTGACCCTCACTACTTGAACCGGATAATACCGGCGTAAGGAAGCAGCATATATGTTGATTTTGGCTCACGAAAATGTTATTTTCCAGGAACGTGATCCTGAACATCGGCCATATGCACCAAGTAGTCCCCTCCAACAAATGTTAGGAGGTTTTTTTATGCAAAACACAAGAACTCGTAAACTGGTAGAGGGAGCCGCAATGGTTGCCCTTGCAACTGTACTTTCCTATGTGAGGGTATTTCAGCTTCCCTGGGGAGGATCAATAACACTGTTATCTATGCTTCCCATAGTTGTATACTCCTTAAGATGGGGCATTAAGGATGGTTTAATGGTATCCTTCGTGTTCTCACTTATCCAGTTCTTTCAGGGTGTGGGTGATGGCCTCTTTGGCTGGGGCTTAACACCGGGAATGCTGATTGCCTGCATTATACTTGACTATATCGGAGCTTTTACGATCCTGGGAATTGCGGGCTTCATGCGCAAGAAGGGAACCGTGGGGGCTATAATAGGTGTTGCAGCTGCAATCGCCGGAAGATTTTTATTCCACTTTTTAAGCGGTGTTGTTATCTGGCACAGCTTTGGTGATCTGTGGGATGGTTTTTCAACAGAGAATGAGTGGTTATACTCCCTGCTGTACAATGGAGCATATATGCTTCCCGAACTCATCATTACTCTGATCGCTACCATAATTCTTCTTAATATTCCCAATACTAAGAAGCTTCTGCTTGATACAGAGAATGTTAAGTAGTTTGCAAATCTTGTCACTGAGCTTAAAGTGATTTTCAAAATACGGGAATTTTGAAAGCAACGTAAGAAAAATCATGAAAACATGCTTGATCATCTCGGGCGGCTCCCATGCGAGGCCGCCCGTTAAAATTGAATATGATTTTTGCATTGCCTGCGACAGCGGATATGAAAACGCGAGGCAGATGGGGATAACTCCAAACATTATTCTGGGTGATTTTGACTCTTCCGATGACTTGGGCGCACTTAATATCAGCGGCCTTGATGAAACCGGAGCTTCGGATCCTTCTTTAGAGAAAACAAAGAAAGAGAATATCAGGTCATGCACCAATGCAGACGATAAGAAGTACGAAGAATGCCTGGGATATAAAAATTCCTATAAGAGCAGTATAACCCTTAATGGAAGATCCATCCCCACAATCTCCTTTCCGAAGGAGAAGGACGATACGGATACCATGCTTGCCGTAAAATATGCCATCAGCCTGGGTTTTGATAAGATAATCCTAAGCTGCTGCCTGGGAGGAAGGTTTGACCATACCATGGCAAATATACAGAGTATGGCTTATGCTGCTTCACATGGATGCATCTGCGAACTGACAGGCACCAGCGAATGGATGAGGACAATTACTCCAAAAGACGGCGAATGCAGGTTCCCAAGGAGAGAAAAATGCTCCTTGTCCTTGTTTTCTTTATCCAATATGTGTGGTAATCTATATTTAAGAGGCGCTAAATATTGTGCAGAAGGCGTAACTCTTACTAATGATTTTCCCTTGGGGCATGGCAACAGCTGGGAAGAGGATGAGATAAGGGTATCCATATCCTCGGGTATATTGCTGCTTATTGAGTCGGATATGTCCAAAGAGGAATAAAATCGCAGGCAGTTTATTAAAAGGAGAAATATTATGACAGGTGCAATAGTTGGATTGATTTTGGTGGTATTGGTGCTGATCGTTTTGGCAAGATGCATTCGCGTGGTGCCCCAGGCCAATGCGTACGTTGTTGAGTTCTTAGGGCAGTATCAGGCAACCTGGGAGGCAGGTCTTCACTTAAAGGCCCCCATTGTTGTGAAGATCGTCAAGAAGGTTTCATTAAAGGAACAGGTGGCTGATTTTGAACCCCAGCCGGTTATCACCAAGGATAACGTAACCATGATGGTTGACTCGGTTGTGTTCTTTTCGGTATTTGACGCCAAGCTTTTTACCTATGGTGTTGAGCGTCCCATTGCAGCAATTGAGAACTTATCTGCAACAACCCTTCGAAATATTATCGGTTCAATGACACTTGATGAGACCTTAACAAGCCGTGATTCCATTAACGGTCAGATCACCGCAATCCTGGATGAGGCTACGGATAAGTGGGGCATCAAGGTCAGTCGTGTGGAGGTTAAGAACATCCAGCCTCCCGCAACAATACGCGAGGCAATGGAGAAGCAGATGAGAGCCGAGAGAGAAAAGAGAGAGAAGATCCTTACGGCAGAAGGTGAGAAACAGTCGGCGATCACTCTTGCAGAAGGTGAGAAGGAAGCGGCAATCCTTAAGGCCGAGGCAGTTAAGGAGAAGATGATCCGCGAGGCCCAGGGTGAAGCGGAGGCGCTTTTGGCAGTGCAGAAGGCAAGAGCTGAGGGTATCAGACTCATCAACGAGGCCCAGCCTTCCAAGGAGTATTTAACACTTCAGTCCTACGAGACTGCAGGCAAAATGGCAAACGGACAGGCAACCAAGATCATAATGCCTTCGGAAATCGCCAATCTTGCGGGAACCATGAGTGCTGTTTCAGAAGCTATTAAGAAATAATCCGGGAAAAGGGATCAATCGTAAAATGATCCGGATATGTTCCGGTGTATTATGTGATCATAGGTATAAGTATGAGCGGTTTAATATCTTTTTTGATAGTCGTATTCTGTGTGTTGAGCCTGATAAAGAAGTCAAACCGGCAGGCAAAGGGCGGAAGTAAGCGAGCTATTGAAAATACCATGAAATCCGGTGTGAACCCTGACATGCCTGTTAAGGTTAAGAGCGGACTTAAGAGTAATACGAACGGTAAGGTTTCGGAAACCCTTCACGATGACAGGACGGGAGACTGGCTGGCATGTCAGCTTAAGGAAGAGAGAAATTCCCTGTATAAGATGCGGGATATGTTCGGCTTTAGGATGGATGGAAGGAGCATTACCGATGCGGAGCTTTTAAAGGAGTTCCACATGGGGCATTGCGACTCGGGAGCTGTGGATAAGGCAGCAGGAAAATAGCGGAATAAAAGAATTTAGAAAAAACGGGACAGAGAAATCTGCCCCGTTTTTTGTTGTGCAGAAGGAATGATAAAAAACTTTGACTTTCAAAATATTTTTGTTGACAAGGGGGCGATGGGGATATATACTTTGAAAGCCAAATGATTTGAGAGTCAAATAAAATCACACTATAAATGAGATGTAACAAGAATAAGCATAGACAAGCTCTTTAAGTCAGTTGACGATAATCGAAATCGATTGAAAGATAATGATCGAAAAACAGTAAAACAGCTAAAAGGAGAAAAGAAATGTTAGAGAGTTTAAAGGAAGTATTGGCAGAGAAGCTTGATATTGATGCAACAGGAGTTACAGAGGCTACCTCATTTACAGGCGACCTTGGAATTGATTCCCTTGACCTGTTTGATCTTGTAATGGTTTTAGAGGATAAGTACGGTGTTGAGATACCTTCAGAGGATCTTGAAAACATTGCAACTGTCGGTGACATGATCAACTACCTTAAGAACAAGGGTGAGCAGGAATAAAATCATGAAAACACGTATTACAGAACTTCTCGGGATCAAATACCCCATAATCCAGGGCGGTATGGCCTGGGTGGCAGAAGCCAATCTGGCAGCTGCCGTGTCAAATGCAGGGGGCTTTGGAATAATCGGCGCCGCATCTGCACCACCCGAGGTGGTAAGAGAACAGATAAGACGCTGCAGAGAACTTACGGATAAGCCCTTTGGTGTGAATGTAATGCTCATGAATCCCAATGCCGATGAGGTTGCGGATATATGCATTGAAGAGGGCGTAAAGGCGGTAACCACCGGAGCTGGTAATCCCGGAAAATACATAGCAAAGTGGAAGGCCGCAGGCGTGAAGGTTATGCCGGTGGTGGCTTCAAAGGCAATGGCAAAGCTCATGGAAAGGGCCGGCGCCGATGCTGTTGTTGCGGAGGGCATGGAATCCGGAGGCCATATAGGCTCCATAACAACTATGTGTCTATTGCCCCAGGTTGCTGATACGGTGCAGATCCCGGTAATAGGCGCGGGAGGAATCGCTGACGGACGGGGCCTTGCTGCCGCATTTTCCCTTGGGGCTGAGGCCGTACAGATGGGAACAGCCTTCCTTGTGGCAAAAGAAAATATAGTACATGAAAACTACAGGCAGAAGGTCATTTTGGCAAGTGATATTGACTCGGCAGTTACGGGTACCACAACAGGCCATCCTGTAAGATGTATTAAAAACAGCATGACCCGTGAATACTTAAAGCTTGAAAAAGAAGGAGTTTCAATCGATGAGCTTGAAAAGCTGACCTTAGGCTCCTTAAGAAGGGCTGTTATTGACGGAGATGCCCAAAACGGTACGGTTATGGCAGGACAGATCGCAGGCCTTATTAAAGAGGAAAAGACCTGCGCCGAAATAATCGAAGATATTTTAAAGGAGGCAGATGAGGTTAGATCTGCCAAATTACAGGGAGCATTCTATGAGTAAGACGGCATTTATTTTCCCGGGACAGGGCTCGCAGTATGTGGGCATGGGACGGGAGTTCTATGATAACTATAAAGAGGCTGAGGCTGTTTATGAAACAGCTTCAAAAGCGACGGGACTTGACGTTGCCAAACTGTGCTTTTCGGAAAATGAAAAGCTTAACGAAACCGAGTACACCCAGATCGCAATGTTTACAACCGAGGCGGCAATCCTTGCAGTCATAGAGAGCATGGGCTTTAAGTGTGATGTGTCCGCAGGACTGTCCTTAGGTGAATATGCGGCGATCCTTGCGGCAAAATCACTCCCACTTGATAAGCTGTGCGACCTGGTGAGACAGAGAGGTATCCTTATGCAGAATGCCTGTCCGGTGGGTGGCGCCATGGCTGCTGTGCTGGGTCTTGATGTGGAAACTGTCCAGTACGCCTGTGATATGACCCAGGGACTTGTTACCATAGCGAATTACAACTGTCCCGGACAGCTAGTGATAACAGGTGAGGAGAATTCGGTTAAAAACGTCTGCGAGGCACTTAAGAAAGCAGGGGCGAAGAGATGTGTACCCCTAAAGGTAAGCGGTCCCTTCCATTCAGCCCTTCTTAATAAGGCGAAGGAAGGCCTTAAAACAGAGCTTGAAAAGGTAAGCTTTAATGATCCGGTCATTCCCTACTATACAAACGTAACCGCAGGGAAGATTACCAAAAAGGACGAGATTCCATTCCTTTTAGCCGATCAGGTGGTATCTCCCGTAAAGTGGCTTCAATCTGTTGAAAAAATGGCGGCAGATGGAGTTGATACCTTTATTGAAATAGGACCTGGAAGGTCATTGACCGGATTTATGGGACGCATAAATAAGGATTTAAGAGCAATAAATATAGATAAGCTCGGGGATCTTGAAAAACTGAAGGAACTTTAGGACAAAAATGAGCCGGATCGATCCGGGAGGAAAATCATACGGAGAAAATATGAAACTTAAAGGGAAAATAGCTCTTATTACCGGAGCTTCAAAGGGAATAGGAAGAGCCATCGCAATAAAGCTTGCTGCCGAAGGCGCCGAAGTGATCGTTAACTATAACGGCTCAAAGGAAAGTGCCGAAGAGGTTGTAAAAATAATACAGGAAAACGGAGGCCTGGCGGAAACATCATGCTTTAACGTGGCAGATCCCGAGTCTGTAAAATCAGCCATTTCCGGCCTCCTTAAAAAACATGAGCATATAGACATACTTGTTAACAATGCGGGAATAACCAGGGACGGGCTCCTTCTGGCACTTAAGGAGAGTGACATAGACAGGGTGCTTGAAACAAATCTAAAGGGTGCCTTCTGGACCATTAAGGCCCTGTCCAAGAATTTTCTTAAGCAGAAGAGCGGCAGGATAATAAACATATCCTCGGTAAGCGGCATTATAGGCAACATGGGGCAGACAGCCTACAGCGCATCAAAGGCAGGTCTTATAGGTCTGACAAAATCAGCTGCCAGGGAGCTTGCAGGGCGTGGAATCTGCGTAAATGCCGTGGCCCCCGGATTCGTGGACACTGACATGGTGAAAAACATGACAGATGCGGCAAGAGAAAAAATAACAGATGGTATTCCGATGAAGAGAATAGGAAAACCCGAGGAAATTGCCGAGCTTGTGGCCTTTCTTTCAGGGGACGGCGCAGCCTATATAACAGGCCAGGTGATATGCGTTGACGGTGGAATGGCGATGTAGCATATATGTCCGCATAGGGCATGCTTTGGAGTTAAAGCCGGCGGATGATTTTAAAGCGGAGTAAAAACATGAGACGAGTTGTTGTAACAGGTATGGGGGCCATAACTCCCATAGGAAATGATATTAAGACATTCTGGGAAGGCATTAAAAACGGAGAAACAGGCTTTGGTGAGATAACTAAGTTTGATACAACGGATTTTAAGGTAAAGCTCGCTGGGGAGGTTAAGGATTTTCACCCGGAAGAGTATATGGAGAAAAGGACGGCCAGGAGGATGGAACCCTTCAGCCAATATGCTGTTGCGGCAGCAGGTCAGGCACTAAAGGATTCGGGTTTAAGTATTGAGGATGAGGACCCCTACAGGATAGGCTGTTTTGTAGGAAGCGGCGTTGGAAGCATGCAGGCTTTTGAGAGGGAATACAGAAACTTTGAGGACAGAGGCCCTACAAGGGTGTCGGCAATGTTTGTACCCTCCTTCATATCCAACATGGCCGCAGGTAATGTGAGCATTGCCTACGGACTTAAGGGCAAGAACATCAATGTTGTCACGGCCTGCGCCACGGGAACCAACACCATAGGCGAGGCCTTTAGAAGCATTCAGCATGGTGAGGTTGATGCGGCAGTAGCAGGAGGGTGTGAGGCTTCGATATCACCCATGAGCATTGCGGGATTTTCCAGCATGACGGCCCTTTCAACCACAGAGGATCCCAAAAGGTGTTCGATACCCTTTGATAAGGACAGAAACGGCTTTGTTATGGGTGAGGGAGCAGGAATCGTGGTGCTTGAAGAACTCTCCCATGCCCAAAAGCGTGGAGCAAAAATATATGCCGAGGTTGTGGGCTATGGCTGCAGCGCAGACGCCTACCACGTGACAAGTCCCGACGAAACCGGAGAGGGGGCAAAAAGAGCAATGATCAATGCCATAAACGATGCCGGAGTCGATTTATGTGACATAACCTATATTAATGCCCACGGTACCTCGACCCATCACAATGACCTTTTTGAAACCCGGGCCATAAAGGCGGCCTTCGGGGAACACGCTGCAGACATTAAGGTTAATTCCACAAAATCAATGGTGGGACACTTACTTGGCGCTGCCGGAGCCGTGGAATTCATAACATGCGTTATGGAACTTAAGGAAGGATTTATTCATAAAACGGTTGGATTTAAAGAGTCAGAAGAGGAAATGGATCTTGACTACTGTCGGGAAAATCATGAGTGTGACTTTAAGTATGCCCTCAGCAATTCTCTTGGCTTTGGGGGACATAATGCCAGCCTCCTTCTTAAAAAATGGGAGGATTAACAATGTCATTACTTAATACAGCCCAGATAATGGAGATACTGCCCCACCGCCATCCATTTCTTCTAATTGATGCAGTTGAGGAAATGGAAGTGGGAGTAAGCGCCACTGCAATAAAGTGCATATCCTTTAATGAACCTTATTTTGCGGGACATTTCCCCAATAATCCGGTGATGCCGGGAGTTTTGATATTAGAGGCTCTGGCCCAGACGGGGGCAGTGAGCATGCTCTCAAAGGATGAATATAAGGGGAAGACAGCATATTTTGCGGGAATGGATAAGGTCAGGTTTAAAAGGAAGGTGCTTCCCGGGGATGTGCTGATACTTAAAACCAGAATAGTGAATCAAAAGGGAACCATTGGTAAGGCTGAAGGCAGGGCTTATGTAGGAGATGAGCTTGCAGCAAGCTGTGAATTAATGTTTTCCATAGGATAAACAGGCATGGAAATGATGGACATATTAGACAGAATAAGGGAAAAGTTCGGAAACAATAAAATAACAGATGATACTGTTAATAAAATGCGGCCCCAGACGAAAATGCGCATAAGCGAGGAGACTCCTGATGCCTCTGAGGTTATCACCTGTCCAAAATGCGGAAGAAATATCAGCAAAAAGCTGGTGGTGCAGAAAAAATATGTATGCTATGAATGCGGATATTACTTCAGGGTCAAGACAGGCAACCGAATAAGGATGGTTGCGGACTTAAATTCCTTTGAGGAATGGTTTTCAGACGTTGCTGATTCAAATCCCCTTGATTTTCCGGGATACGAGAAAAAAATAACAGATGTTCGTGAAAAAACGAAGCTCTCTGAAGCGGTAACGATAGGCAAATGTCGCATATATGGAAGAGAAGCGGTCCTGGGAATCATGGATGCCAGGTTTTTAATGGGCAGCATGGGGGAAGTAGTCGGGGAGAGGATAACAAGAGGCCTTGAGAGAGCCACAAAAGAAGGACTCCCTGTATTTATGTTCTGCTCTTCCGGGGGCGCCAGGATGCAGGAGGGTATAATTTCTCTTATGCAGATGGCCAAAACCTCTGCAGCAGTTAAAAAGCATTCCGATTCGGGACTTTTATATTGCACGATCCTTACGGACCCAACAACAGGGGGAGTTACGGCATCCTTTGCCAGTCTTGGGGACGTGATTTTATCAGAGCCCGGGGCGCTCATTGGTTTTGCAGGGCAGAGAGTCATTAAACAGACTATAGGTGAGGAACTCCCTGAGGGCTTTCAGAGTGCGGAGTTTCTGCTAGAGCATGGATTCCTGGACGGAATCGTAAAAAGACAGGACCTGCGGAAAGTGCTTTATTATCTTTTGATAACCCACGAACAGGGTCGGGAGGGACACTATGCGGACTTCTGGGATATGGATAAGGGCCTTGACCTAAGCAGGATATTCGATTCCTTCTTTATACAGACCCGTGAGCTTTCTGCCTGGGAAAAGGTTTCGGGAGTAAGACAGGCCACAAGACCTTCGGCAAAGGATTACATGGAGAAGATCTTCACCTATTTTATAGAGGCCCATGGGGACCGTTACTTCGGAGATGACGGGGCAATAATGGGGGGAATAGCTCTCCTTGACGGTCAGCCCGTGACGGTAATTGCAGATATGAGAGGCTCAACTTTAGAGGAATGTACGGCAAGAAACTTCGGAATGCCCATGCCCGAAGGCTATCGGAAGGCACTAAGGCTCATGAAACAGGCGGAAAAATTCAACAGGCCCATAGTGAGCTTTGTAAATACCGCCGGTGCTTTTTGCGGTGTAAGCGCCGAGGAAAGAGGCCAGGGAGAGGCAATCGCAAGATGCATTATGGAGATGAGCAGCCTTAAGGTGCCCATACTGTGCATCATGATCGGTGAAGGGGGAAGTGGCGGAGCATTGGCTACAGCAGTGGGAAATGAAGTCTGGATGCTTGAAAACGCAACCTACTCGATCCTGTCACCTGAAGGCTTTGCGGCAATCCTCTGGAAGGACGGCTCGAGAGCCCGGGAAGCCAGCGAGGTCATGGGCATAACTGCCAAGGCCCTTAAAAAGCTGGGAGTCATCGAAAAGATCATACCGGAATACGGAGTGGCTTCAGAGGAGACCATAGACCGTATTGCGGGATACTTAAAGACCTCAATTAAGGACTTTTTAAAGAACTACGAGAATATGGACGGCGATTCCATCGCAAGATCACGTTATGAAAGATTCAGGAAGTATTGATTTTGCCGAAGGAAATTGAAAATTATATTAAATTACATGCGATATTAAAGGGATATAATGGGACTTAGGATAATAGGATGCGGCAGCGCACTGCCTGAAAAAGTACTGACAAATGACGATCTTGCGCTTAAAGTGGATACATCGGATGAGTGGATAAGAGAGAGAACGGGAATAGGACAGCGCCATATTGCCTCCATGGGCGAAAATGTTGCGACACTGGGGGCCGAGGCAGGAAGGAAAGCCCTTAAAATGGCGGGGGTTGAAGCTAGGGATATTGACCTGATACTCCTGGCCACCTGCTCTTTTGGGGATAATACCCCCTCTGCAGCCTGCAGGGTACAGAGCATTTTAGGAGCGCAGAATGCGGCTGCCTTTGATATAGGCGCCGCCTGCACGGGATTTTTAACAGCGCTGACCGTTGCGGATGCATACTTAAGAACCGGAGCCTTTAACAAAATACTGGTTATAGGAAGTGAAACCCTTTCTGAGATTGTTGACTGGGAGGATCGGACCTCCTGCATACTTTTCGGCGACGGTGCGGGGGCCGTTGTGGTTACAGACGATAAAAAAAGTGATATGATATTTACGCTTGGGGCTGACGGAAACAAGGCTGATGTGCTCTGCTGCAGGAAGGGCGATTATGTGAAGATGGACGGTAAGGAAGTGTATCGTTTTGCTACCACAAGGGTTCCGGAATGCATTGAGGAGACTCTGTCAAAGGCGGGAGCCATACATGAGGATATAAATATGTACCTTCTGCATCAGGCAAACAGCAGGATCATTGAAAGCGTCGCCAAAAAACTTTCGGAGGATATGGCTAAGTTCCCGATGAACCTTGAGAGGGTGGGAAATACCTCCTCTGCATCCATACCGGTTCTGCTTGATGAACTGGTAAGGGGCGGGAAAATAAAAAACGGTATGAATCTTGTTTTATCCGGTTTCGGGGCCGGTCTTAATTACGGAACCTGCCTGATAAAATGGAATATTTGATTTTAAAGCTTGAGGGAGAAAGATGGCGAAAAAAGTAGACAGATCAGTAAACGAAATGCTGGTCAGCCTGTTTAATACGGTACTTGAGACAGAATCCAAGGCTGTGGTTACCGGAGATTTCAGCGACATAACGGAAAACGACATGCATATAATAGAGGCAATCGGGGTGGGAGAACCTAAGAAGGCCTCGGATATCGCTAAGAAAATGGGCGTTACTGCGTGAACCATTAACGTTAATATTAACAGCCTGGAGAAAAAGGGCTATATCCTCCGCCAGAGAAGCAGCGAGGATAAGAGGATTGTCAACACCTCCTTAACGGAGCGGGGCAAGAAGGCCTACTACCACCATCGTGATTTTCATAAGCATATGATAAAGGCTGCCATTAAGGGCTTTAATGAAAGTGAGATGGAGGTGCTTGTGAGCTGCCTTAAAAAGCTGGTTGATTTTTTTGAAGACTACGAGATTCCAAAGGATTTGTAGGGCTGATTATGTGACAGCTATATGTAAAAACGCCTATCAGACAGTAAAAACTCCGGAGTAGTAGGTATCCCGGAGGTGATGTGGTAAAGAATCTACCCACTATAGGGGATATAGAATCCCTGTAGTGGGTATTTTTATGCCCGAAGATCTGAGTATATACCTACTGAATTTAAAGAACTGCTGAGTAGTAGGTATTTACGAGGTGATGTGATGAAAAATTTACCCACTGCAGGCGATACAAGGCGACTTTAGTGGGTAAAAACTCCGAAAATAAAAATATTATATGAAGTTCACATAAAATCTTCTTGCAATAGAAAAAAATCATGCTATACTCAAAAAGTAAGATTTTCTTACTTTACATAATAAGTTGCAGATAATGAAAGCTGCTTTCGGCATCTGCACCGCAGCATAATAAGGGGAGGACATAAAATGGAAGCGCAGGTTTTGACGGTGTCTTCGAAGGGGCAGATCGCAATACCGGTGTCCATTAGGAATCGCTTATCAATTGATAAGGGGGATAAGCTGATAGCCTACACATCGGAGGACGCGATAATGCTAAAGGCGTTTGACATGCCAGGAACTGAGGATTTGAGGGAATCCTTGGGTGAGGTTGAAAACCTTGTAAGAGAGGAGAGCAGCAAGGGGAACATAACTGCGAAAATCTCGAAACGAGGGAGAAAAAAATCAGATGAATAGGGAGTATTTTTCATAAAAACATCACATTTTTTTCACATTAGTAAAGTAATGTAGTTTAGGCTGTCCGGCAGTGTAATCTAAAGTGCGGGGCGGCATAGGGATTGTTTTACGATACTTTTTTAAGGAGCAGCAAGGTGAGCGAAGAAAGAGAACTTAATGGCGTCAGGGGAAATGCCGAGGGCATGGCGTCAAATGCCGAAAATGAGAGGAAGCTTGAATCTGCAGTCAAGGCTGATGGAAATACGGGAAGCAGTGTCGCACCGGCATCTTCCGTAAGACCCAATGAAGCCTACATGACCGGAATAGGAAGAAATAAGGGAAATAATAATGCTGATCAGGGGACAAAACCCGGGGCAGAAGATAAGAAGGTATCCACAGCAGGGGATGATTCGGATATTGAGACCATGACTGTGGATGAGATGGCGGGTAAGGAAGAAAAACCTAAAAAGACCGCATCCCAGAAGGCAGCTGAGGATAAGAAGAAAAAGAAACAGAACAGTAAGTTCAAGAGATTTTGGAAGAAACGCAAGGGACTTATCATATTCCTGCTTCTTGTGATAATCGGTGCTATTGCGTTCCTGATATACAGAAAGCAGAAGGCAGCCAAGGAGGCAATTGAAAATGCCACTCCCACGGAGTTTGCATTAATTGAAAAGCAGGATATAAGGGATACCATATCCACCACCGGTACCATCGTATCCCCCAAGACCAGCCAGCTGATATCATCCTTCAAGGAATCCACCAAGATCACCAATGTATATTTCGAGGTGGGTGATCATGTTAATGAAGGCGATGTTGTCGTAACCTATTCTACGGAAAATATCGAGAAGAGCATCAGTGAAACAAAGGAAGACATCGCAACCAACAAGCAGAAGGAAGCGCTGACTGCAGAACAGAACGAAAGCGACTATCTCCACTCATATACAAGCGCAACAACAACACTTGAGAGCAAGAGTGAAGCTGTTGATAAGGCACTTAAGGATCTCTACGAAGCCTGTGACGGTTACGGTGATGCAAAGAGAGAATTGCAGGAAGCCAAGGACAACGATGAAAGCGAGGCCACAATTGCCAGCCTGGAGGCCAAGGTATCAACCACATACCAGACCGAGCAGAATGCTCAGAAGACCTACTCCGATGCAGTAGCAGCCCTGGCGACAGCCAACTCTGATCAGTCATACACCTTAAGCAAGGCCGATAACAGTAAGGCTGCAGCTGATCTGTCATTAGGAGATCAGACCAAGAGCTTAGAGAGACAGCTTGAAACCTACGAGGATAATCTTGAAGACTATATTGTCACAGCTCCTATCTCAGGTATCGTTACAAAGGTTGA
>R03__coassemble_476_pt1 | contig 22943 bp, 18 predicted proteins | sample R03__metabat2_high_PE_019 | metagenome-assembled genome bin R03
CCTTGGCCATGGATGTAACATCCTCGGCAATTGTTTTGTTTATTTCATCTAAAGATGCTGTATCAAAATCAGTTATCGGCTCATTTTCTTCTCCGGATTCGTAATCGGTCTTCTCTTTAAGGAGGGCCTTTTGGGCCTCTTCTTCGGCAAGGCGTTTTGCCTCCTCCTGATTTTTTAAATATTGTATTCTCGCTTCTTCTCTTGCCTTCTCGGCGTTTTCTTCCCTTAATCGCCTGGCTTCTTCAGCTCTTTCGCGTCTTTCGGCAAGACGGGCATCCTGTTTGACCTTTTGCTGTGCAAGACGCTTCTGCCTTGCAAGCTCCCTCTCTTCGGACTTTTGAATATTACTTAATCTTCGCTCTTCCTTTTCAATCTCATAAACCTCAGCCTGACGGGCACGGTATTCTTTTCTTCTTTTTGCGCCCTCGGCCAGATTCTCTCCGCCCTTTTTGACGGACTTGAAGAAGGATTTTTCGGTAAAAAGGACACCGGAAATAATAGTAAGCGCTATAGCCACGATCACAGCGCCAAAGGTCCCCAAAAACTTTTTAAGGAAATATGTGATAACGCCTCCTATAAAGCCTCCCGTCGCATGGGTCTCATCCTTAATATTATAAAAATATCCAAGCTTATTGCCTGATTCCAGTATCACATTGTGACCGAAGGTCAGATGGGCAATACAGCACAGCATTATAAGAAATAAAAGTGCCGACCATATCTTAACACTTGCAATTTTCTTTCCGAAATTCTGAACGGCAAAAAGCATGGTAAAGGCAAAGAAAAACGGAAATACATAGGCAACCATTCCAAACAGTCCGAAAAGGAATGAACCTATGGCCTTTCCGAAATTACCCAGCAAACCAAAGGTACTAAATAAAAGAAGGACAGAAACCGCAAGTACGAGGACGAGAAGCACATCGTCTGTAACCTCTCTGTTCCTTTGCGATGATTTGCCCTTTTTAGAGGAGGTATTTACCCTCCTTTTTTTAGCAGAAGATGATCTTGAAGCCATTTTCCCCTCCTGATTATCTATTACGTCCCCTTAAGTGAAAATCAAAGAATAAGATGCCCTTTTCATCCTATCCGATGATCATATATATAACTATGGATACAACGCCCAGCGCCATACAGTAAAAACCGAAATATTTAAAATATCTACTCATTACAAGCTTCATAACAAGCATCAAAGCGAAAAAGCCAACAACGGCAGCTACAATCATGCCAAGGAAGTAACAACCGACCTCCCCTCCGGTAACATGCTCGCTGCCAAGCTTTGTAAGCTCCAAAAGCAATGCTCCCAAAATCGCCGGAATTGACATTATGAACGAATATTTAACCGCAAACCTTCTGTCAAATCCGCATAACAGGCAGGCTGTTATAGTGCTGCCTGATCTTGAGATTCCCGGTAATGTTGCAATGCCCTGTGCTGTACCAACACAAAAAGCGTCGCCGAAATTAGCTGTCTTCGGCTTTTTCTCTCCTCCCGGAAGGAAATCAGCCAAAAGAAGTATGCCGCCGGTACCGATAAGGCTGATACCCGTGGCAATTATGGAAGCAGATGCACATTCCACAACGTCATCAAGCAGTATTCCCAAAATTCCTGTGGGAATTGTGGATATTATGATAAGTACAGCAAACCTGCGATATGAGGAGGTAATTATGCGTCTGTATTTTGCACTTTTTCCATCACCCATGCTTTTAAAAAAAGTAACGGCATTATTGAATACATCGGTGATTATCCCTATAAGCTCCATAAAGAGCCTTGCAACATCCTTAAAATACACAACGCAGATTGCCGCAAGAGTTGCAACATGCAGTAATACGTCAAACAGGATACCCGAATCGGTATCCATATTGAAAAGTTGTTTTATTATCGCAAGATGTCCGGATGAACTAACGGGAAGAAATTCGGTAAGTCCCTGAATAAGTCCCATCAGAAGCGCTTTTCCAACGTTCATTTTATCTCCAGTTGATAAATTTATTGCATTTCAAATTAACAATAGGCATAAAAACACACACTAAATTAATATACCACTAAAGGAGCTAATTTACAACAAATGTCACTTTTTAGTACTCTTCGACGTTTTATTGTATTCAGAGATTGGCGTGCAGCTGAAAATCGAAACTGAAAGCGGTGCAACCTTTATCTTTATTGAGTCTTCTCTTCCATCACATTCCGATTTCTTTGATGCTTTGACTCTTGGGTTGACCATTCCATAGCCACCGTATTTTTCATTATCCGATGAGAAGATTTCCTTGTACATACCCTCGAAAGGAACACCGAACTTATAATTGTTCCTGGGTGCATCTGCAAAGTTTAAGACAATAAGAAGAGTTCTGCCTGCTTCATCCTTGCGCAGAAATACAAGAATGGTTTCATTAGCCGAAATATTATTTATCCATTCAAAACCTTCCGGAACATTATCAAGTTCATAAAGCGGAGATTCACTTTTATAAAGTGCATTTAAATCCTTAATATAGTTATTGAAAAACTTGTGATTATCATGGCTTAAAAGATCCCATTGCACGCATCTTTTTTCGTTCCACTCATCATATTCCGCAATATCCTGTCCCATGAAACACAGCTTCTTTCCGGGGTGAGTAAACATGTAGCCGAAGGCTGCACGCATATTTGCAAACTGTTTATCCTTATCTCCCGGCATTTTGGCAATAAGAGAAGCTTTTCCATGTACAACCTCATCATGCGAAAATACAAGCTGAAATTTTTCTGAATACGCATATATCATGCTGAAGGTAAGCTGCCCATAACTTCCGCTTCTGAATAGGGGATCAATACGGATAAAGTCAAGAAAATCATTCATCCAGCCCATGTTCCATTTATAATCAAAGCCCAGTCCCTCGTCATCAAGTTCTCCCGTAACCTTAGGCCATGCAGTAGACTCTTCGGCAATCATCAAGGCACCTGTTCCAAGCTTTTTATTTATTGAATTCAGATGCTTGATCATCTCTATCGCTTCGAGATTTTCCTTGCCTCCGTAAACATTTGGGATCCATTCACCCTCATTTCTGCCATAATCCCTGTACAGCATTGTGGCAACGGCATCCATTCTTATGCCGTCGGCATGATACTTTTCTATCCAGAAAAGAGCATTGGCAATAAGATAATTGGATACCTCCGGCCTTCCGTAGTTAAAAAGCAGGGTTCCCCAGTGAGGATGTACTCCAAGTCTTGGGTCCGCATGCTCATACAGGCATGTGCCGTCAAAAGAAGAAAGTCCCTGAACATCCTTTGGAAAATGTGCGGGAACCCAGTCAAGAATCACTCCGATATTTTCCCTGTGCATATAATCAATGAAATACATAAAATCAGAGGGTTTTCCATATCTTGAAGTAGGTGCATAATATCCGATTACCTGATATCCCCAGGACTCATCCAAAGGATGCTCCATTACCGGCATAAGTTCAATGTGGGTATAGCCCATCTTTTTAACATATTCCGCAATTTTCGGAGCAAGTTCTCTGTAGGTTGGAAATTCCCTTCCATCAGATGCCTCCGTAAAGGAGCCAAGATACAGTTCATAAACCGAAAAGGCCTTGTTTTTTGAATTAAATTCCCCTCTGTTTTTAACAAAATCATTATCTGTCCAGGAAAAATCATCAATATTTCTTACAACAGATGCGCTCTCCGGACGGAGCTGGGATCCGAAACCATAGGGATCCGCCTTAAGGGATATAAGTCCTCCCTTTAGCTTTAACTCATATTTATAAATGTCTCCCTCCTTAACTTCCGGAATAAATATTTCAAAAACACCTGAGCTGCCAAGTCTTCTCATCTGGTGGACTCTTCCATCCCAGCCGTTAAAATCACCGACAACGGAAACACGAACAGCATTAGGCGCCCATACAGCAAAGCTTACCCCTGTGATTCCGTCTATTGTTCTTAAATGTGAGCCGAGAAAATCATAAATATCATAGCTGATACCAAGATTAAATTTTTTAAGCACCTCTTTCGGGATGGTGGGCTCAAAATCATAGGGATCATAAGAGGTTACTTCTCTATCCTCATAGACTGTTTTAAATCTGTAGGTATATGAAACTTTACCGGGAGTCTTTAAGTAATAGGCAAAATAGCCCTCCTCATCCACCATTTCCATTTTATGGTTTTTTTCTCCCTCTTCAGTTTTGATAATGGCAGTTACGCTTTTTGCTCCGGGCTTAAAGGCTTGAAAAAGCAGTCCTCCCTTTACCCAGTTAGAGCCCAAAAGTCTGTGGGGATCATCGTCTTCCGAATAGACAATCCCTTCAATAGCTGCCCAATCCATAAATTTGTAAAGTTTCTTATCCATGTTTTCACCTTTCGATTTCGTGTATAAAAAGACCGCTCCTAAGCTTTGGCTCAAACCAGGTTGATTTTGGCGGCATTAACAGATCAGCATCGGCAACGTCAAACAATTCCTTTATGGAAGTTGGATACATTGAAAATGCGATAACACAATCTTCATGGCATCTTCTCTCAAGTTCGGAAAGACCCCTTATTCCTCCTACAAAATCAATTCTTTTATCGGTCTTGGGATCATTTATTCCAAATATGGGTTCTAAAACATTATTCTGAAGTATTGATACATCAAGGTCTTTTACAGGATCGCCTGTTATTAACTCCTTCTTAAAGGTAAGGGAATACCATTTATCATCAATGTATATCCCAACCTCTCCTTTCTCTTTCGGAGAATAGGGAGCATTCCCTTTCTTTGTAAGGTTTCCGAGCTTACCGAGTTGTTCCATAACAGATTCAGAGGTATAGCCGTTTAAATCCTTAAGAACACGATTGTAATCCATTATCTTAAGTTCCTGCTCATCAAACAGAACAGAAAGGAAATAATTAAATTCAGCATCCTTTGGTGCATCAGGATGCTCATCTCTTCTTTTAAGCCCCACCTTCACCGCAGAGGCACATCTGTGATGGCCATCGGCTATGTAGATAGATCCTGCATTTTCAAATGCAAGTCTTAAACCGTTGATATCCTCATCCCTATCTATGATCCAGCATCTGTGGCTTATGCCGTCATCACTTGTAAAATCATATAAGGGAGCATTTTCCATGACTCCATTTAAGATATTCCTTATGTCCTGATTTTGCCGATAGGCCAGGAAAATAGGGCCTGTCTGGGCGCTTAAGGAATCAACATGATGTATGCGGTCAAGCTCTTTATCGGCTCTTGTGTTCTCATGCTTTTTGATAACACCGTTTATATAGTCATCAATTGAAGCACAGCCCACAACACCAACCTGACTTCTGCCGTTCATTGTGAGTTCATAAATATAAAAGCAGGGTTTTTCATCCTTAATAAAGGTTCCGTCATCAATACGTTCATGAAAAAGACTATTCGCCATTTCATAAACTCTTTCATCATAGGTGTCAACCTCATCGGGAAATTGAGATTCCGCCCTGTCAATATTTAAAAATGACAGTGGATCCTTAAGGGCCGCTTCCTTAGCCTCTGCTCTGTTATAAACATCATAGGGAAGGGCTGCCACCCTGTTTGCAATATCTTTTTTAGGTCTTATGGCCATAAAAGGTCTTATATCCGCCATAATAAATCCTCCGTTTTTATATAATAATACCAGTTTATTCTATCAAATCAAAAGGTGTTTTGACAACAGGATTAGATGGGTATAATATCAATATATGCGATTTTTATTTTAAAAGAACACAAAATGATGTGATTTTACCGGAGGTATGATATGACAACAAAAGATTTGGCATTTTTAAATAAGATCAATGAGTACGCGGAGAAGGTTTTAGGAGATATTGATCCACAGAAAACCCATGTTTCCGAACAGCTTGATAAGCTGCGCCCTGTAATGGAGGAGCTGTCTAAAGAGGAAGGTATGCCCCTTGAGGATATTTTTATTAAATATATGGACCTTGCCAGCGAGGCCAAGGTCATTGCCGAAAAGGAAATGAAGTCCAAAATGGGAGATGCTTTTGATTTTAACTCAGAAGATCCTGTCTGATCTTAAAATCCATATGATTTTAAAACCCCATATGGTTTCCATATGATAAGAAATGAGGTCTTAAAACTTAAATATTATGGTTGGGCAAGCAAAAAGTGCCGGTACAGATCGTACCGACACTTTTTTAAATCAATTTCATTTAAAACAAAGATACCTTACTTGACAACTCTTACCCTGTATACGCCCTCGATTGCCTTAAGCTCATCGATTATCTTATCTGTGGCCTTTGAATCAGTATCGAGCATTGTAACTGCCACATCACCACGGGACTTGTTGCTCATATCCGAGATGTTAAGTCCGTTCTCTCCGAATACCTTGGTGAAGCTTGCGATCATGTTGGCAATATTCTTGTGGAAAACCATAATCCTGCCTTCATTTTCGCATATGCCCATGTCAATTGCAGGATAGTTAACGGAATTCTTAATATTACCGTTTTCAAGGTAATCTCTCATTTCCTTAACTGCCATAACAGCACAGTTATCTTCTGATTCCTCTGTTGATGCTCCAAGGTGAGGTATTACTATACAGCCTTCCTGTCCTGCTGTGGTGGGATTGGGGAAGTCGGAAACGTACTTTCTGATCTTTCCTGCCTTAATGCCCTCAAGGACAGCCTTTTCATCGCAAAGAAGATCTCTTGCAAAGTTAAGGATTATAACCCCCTGCTTCATCTTATCGATTGCATCCGCATTTATAGTGTTCTTGGTTGAATCCATTAAAGGCACATGGATCGTTATAAAATCACACTCTGCGTAGATATCATCAAGATTTGTAACATGCTTAATATCGCGGCTTAAGCTCCATGCAGCATCAACGGAAATATAAGGGTCATAGCCGAGAACCTCCATACCCATATGCTTTGCGGCATTTGCAACTCTTACACCTATTGCACCAAGTCCGATGATACCCAGCTTTTTACCCATGATCTCGGTTCCGGCGAAATTTTTCTTGGCCTTTTCAGCTGACTTTGCAATATTCTCATCGGCCTTATTATTCTTGATCCAGTCAATACCACCGGTGATATCTCTTGAGGCAAGAAGCATACCTGCAAAAACAAGCTCCTTAACACCGTTTGCATTGGCGCCGGGAGTATTGAAAACAACAATACCCTTCTCAGCACACTTATCAAGAGGAATATTATTAACACCTGCACCTGCTCTTGCAACACATAAAAGTTTCTCGGGAAGCTCCATATCATGCATTGCTGCAGATCTCACAAGGATACCCTCCGCATCATTAACGTCATCGGTTTTAAGATATTTATTATCGAAATTATTAAGTCCCACCTGAGAAATGGGATTAAGGCAATGATACTTAAACATTATGCATTCTCCTCTTCGAACTTCTTCATAAATTCAACAAGCTTTTCAACACCCTCAATAGGCATTGCATTGTATATGGAAGCTCTCATTCCGCCAACTGTTCTGTGGCCCTTAAGGTTAACAAAGCCGGCTGCTGTTGCTTCCTTTACGAACTTGGCATCAAGGTCCTCGTTTCCGGTCACAAAAGGAACATTCATTAAGGATCTGTCTTCCTTTCGAACTGTACCCTTAAAGAGCTTTGATGAGTCGAGGAAATCATAAAGGATCTTGGCCTTCTTCTCGTTATGAGCCTTCATTGCCTCAAGACCGCCCATGTTGAGGATCCACTTAAATACCTTACCGCATATGTATATGCCATAGCAGGGAGGAGTGTTGTAAAGCGAATCATTATCTGCATGGGTCTTATACTTCATCATTGTCGGTGTGCCAGGAAGAACATCATCTGATATAAGATCCTCGCGCACTATGATAACCTGTACACCTGCAGGTCCCACATTCTTCTGAACGCCTGCATGGATAAGACCGTATTTTGTAACATCAACAGGCTCTGATAAGAAGCATGAGCTCTGATCGGCAACTAATATCTTACCCTTTGTATTTGGAAGTGTCTTATATTTTGTACCGTAGATTGTATTGTTCTCACAGATATAAACATAATCCATATCATCTGTGATCGGAAGATCCGAACAATCGGGAATATAGGAAAAGGTCTCATCGGCACTGCTTGCAAGTTCCACAGCCTCGCCGTAAATCTTGGCTTCCTGAAATGCCTTTTTAGCCCACTGACCTGTAAGCACATAACCGGCCTTTTTGTTCTTCATAAGATTCATGGGAACAGTTGCAAATACAAGACTGTCTCCGCCCTGTACGAACAGAACCTTGTAATTGTCGGGAATGTTCATAAGCTTTCTTAAATCTGCTTCTGCTTCCTTAATGATACCGTCATAAACCTTTGAGCGATGGCTCATCTCCATGACAGACATTCCACAGCCCTTGTAATCAAGCATCTCATCTGCGGCTTCTTTTAAGACTTCCTCGGGTAGAACCGCCGGACCTGCGGAAAAGTTATACACTCTTTTCACGACTTTCTCCTCCTTATTGCTGCTCCTCGCCGTAGTACAACACTACAGGCATACCAACATAAACCAGATCATACAACTCGCCGGCAACGTCCTTGGGAAGGTTTACGCAGCCATGTGAGCCGTTAGTTAAATATATATCACCACCGAATGACTTTCTCCATGTAGCATCGTGGAGTCCGTAATGATTGTAAAATGCCATCCAGTAATAAACAAAGGTATCGTAATTATCTCCATGAAGTGTTCTGTTCTTCTGCATAAAATAGATTGAAGAAACCATTTCCGGAGTATTGCAGTGATTTCTGATATTACCCGTTACAACGTCGGACTCAAGCTTAAGCTGTCCATCCCTGTAACAGTACATTTTCTGATTTTCAAAATCGACCTCAACATAGTCCTTGCCGACTATGCTGTTGCCCCTTCCCATAGCCTCCTGGGAATAAATGGGTCGTCTTTCATAGGACTTGCCGGTAAATATCTCTTCCTGGATCCTGTCCGCTTCTTCCATGGTATTGACCTTATAGCCATTACCTTTGTAGGGAAGATGAGCCACCGTTCCATCCTTCCTTGTCCAGTCCACAATATCGTCCTCTGTATTAAACACAGAGGCCATAAGTTCAATGGTATCCTGCATTTTTCCATCATCAATGGACAGGCGGCCATCCTGAAGATAAGGCAGCTGATTTTCATCAAGGTTAAGCCATTTATTGGTCTCGGTAAAGTCAATGTGCCTTGATAAATCTCCATCGACATAGTTAAATTCGGTACTCTGGAACTTGTCTATATAGGAAAAAAGATCCACGTACTTCTGCTGCTCATCCGAATAAACCGTATCAGAGTAAAATTCAGACAAGTCTATCTGACTTACGCCATTTGAAATACCACTGCATATTGCCGCATAAGCAGCATCCTTATCAAGTATCTTTCTCGTTTCGTCTATCAAAAAATACTTGCCAAGGCTTGTAGTTATGTAAACCTCAGCATTCGAATTATCATAATCAAGGAACGGATACAGTTCCTTAACACATTCTGAAGTTTTTGCGGAATCAAAGTTGCCGAAAGAAGGCGTAACCTCATAAGAGGTTTTGAATATCACGTTTTCAAACCAGGTAAACTGGTTCTGAGCCCTTAATATTTCAGACAGTTGTTCATAATAATTCAGATGATATCCTATATCACTTCCGGAAATATCGTAAGTCTGTCCATCATAATCGGTGATCGTCATAACATATCCGGAAGAGGCTTCCGATAGGATTTCGTTTAAAGTATCAGCGCTCATGCCTGTTGCATCAATACCGTTAATGAAAGTATTGGTATTAAAACGCTCCGTAAAATAAACGGCAAGAAAAATGTATGTAATTATCGCAACGACCAGCACTCCTCCAAGGATCGAGCCAATGGTCTTAAGGCATTTGAGCACCATTAAAAAACCTATTTTTCTCTGTTTTTAAGATCATCAGCGTCAAAAGCATCCTCTATTGCAGCTCCTGCCGGAACCATGGGGAATACCTTGTCATCACTGTCAATAACGCATTCTATCACAACGGGGCATTTTGAAGCAATCGCCTCAGTTAAGGCATCTCTTACTTCTTCCTTTTTAGTAACCCTGATTGCCTTACATCCTAATCCTTCAGCTACCTTGCAGAAATCAACCTTGTCGGTAAGTACGGTGTGGGAATATCTCTTATCATAGAACAGCGTCTGCCACTGCCTTACCATTCCCAGAACCTGATTGTTTATAACAATCTGGATGATGGGTATATCGTAACGGCTTGCAGTTGCAAGCTCATTTAAGTTCATCCTGAAGCATCCGTCGCCGCCGATATTTACCACGATCTTATCGCTTCTGCCCACCTTGGCACCTATTGAGGCACCAAGTCCATAACCCATTGTACCAAGTCCACCTGATGAAAGGAAGGTTCTGGGCTCTTTGTATTTATAAAACTGGGCTGCCCACATCTGATGCTGTCCCACATCTGTTGTTATGATAGCATCTCCCTTTGTAACTTCGTAAAGCTGTTCCATGATATAAGGGCATGTAAGCATGTTTTTATCATATTTTAAGGGATATTTTTCCTTAAAGCCCTCAATCTCCTTAAGCCATTCAGTGTGATCCTGAGCATCAAGTCTTGAATTTAAGACAGTAAGTACTTCCTTAACATCACCGATCACGCTTACATCACACTTAATATTTTTGTTGATCTCGGCAGGATCTATATCGATGTGGATTATCTTGGCATTTTTCGCAAACTTCTTGGCATTGCCGGTAACCCTGTCGGAAAATCTAGCGCCGATTGCGATCAGAAGATCGCACTTTGATACACCGAAATTAGCCGTCTTGGTTCCGTGCATACCGATCATTCCCGTGTAGAGAGGATCGGTTCCGTCAAATCCGCCCTTACCCATCAGAGTATCACATACAGGGGCATCAAGCTTGTGAGCAAAATCATTAAGTTCATTCATGGCACCTGATATTACAGTACCGCCGCCGGTATAGATAAACGGTCTTTTGGAAGCGTTTATAAGCTTTAATGCCTTTTCAATATCATCTTCTGAGTACTTAACCCTCAGCGGAATGGTGTAGGGCTCTTTTTTTACATATTCTGTCTTATTCGCTGTTGCATCCTTGGTGATATCAACAAGGACAGGGCCGGGCCTCCCCGATCTTGCAATTGCAAATGCCTTTCTTAAGGTGTCAGCTAACACATTAACATCCTTAACGATATATCCGTGTTTTGTAATGGGCATTGTAACACCGGCTATATCAACCTCCTGGAAGGAATCCTTACCAAGCGCGGGAAGATTAACATTACAGGTTATTGCAACCATAGGTACGGAATCCATATACGCAGTTGCAATACCGGTGACAAGATTTGTTGCGCCGGGACCGGAAGTTGCCATAACAACACCCACCTTTCCCGTAGCTCTTGCATAACCGTCTGCCGCATGGGCTGCACCCTGCTCATGGCTGGTGAGGTAATGCTTTATCTTATCACTGTATTTATATAACTCATCATAGATATTCAGGATCGTTCCTCCCGGATATCCGAATACCGTATCAACGCCCTGCTCTAAAAGGCATTCCATTACAATCTGTGAACCTGTAAGCTGCATTACTAACTCCTTTAATCCTATTCAAAACCTTTAAAATCAATCTACCTTCAAAACAGCGCCCTTGTCTCCGCTTGTAACCATCTTCTCATATCTTGCAAGATAGCCTGTCTTCACTCTGGGCTCTCTGGGCTGCCATTTTGCACGTCTGTTTTTAAGCTCATCATCGGAAACCTTAACATTTATAGAAACATTGGGTATATCGATTGAAATTATATCCCCCTCTTCGATAAGTGCAATAGGTCCTCCCACTGCCGCTTCGGGAGATACATGTCCTATGGAAGCGCCGCGGCTTGCTCCGGAGAAACGGCCGTCAGTTATAAGAGCGACTGAAGATCCAAGTCCCATTCCGGCAATAGCCGATGTGGGATTAAGCATCTCTCTCATTCCCGGACCGCCCTTAGGTCCTTCGTAACGAATGACAACAACGTCACCGGCAACAATCTTACCACCCTTAATTGCCGCAATTGCATCCTCTTCGCAATCAAATACTCTTGCAGGTCCTTCATGCACAAGCATTTCGGGAACAACAGCCGATCTCTTAACAACCGATCCGTCAGGTGCGATATTTCCTTTAAGTACCGCAAGTCCGCCTGTTGTAGAGTAAGGATTATCCATTGGTCTTATGACCTCGGGATTTTTGTTAACACTGTTTGCAATATTTTCTCCAATGGTCTTTCCTGTAACGGTCATGCAGTCCGTATTAAGAAGTCCCTTATCAGCAAGCTGCTTCATAACGGCATATACACCGCCTGCTTCATTAAGGTCCTCCATATATGTGGGACCTGCAGGAGCTAAGTGGCATACGTTTGGTGTCTTTGCAGAAATATCATTAGCTAAGGATATATCAAAGTCAAAGCCTATCTCATGAGCAATTGCGGGAATATGCAACATTGAATTAGTTGAACAGCCAAGTGCCATATCAACCGTCAGCGCATTCATAATTGCTTCCTTTGTGATGATGTCACGGGGACGGATATTCTTCCTTAAAAGCTCCATAACAGCCATTCCGGCATGCTTTGCAAGCTTTAATCTTTCGGAGTAAACAGCGGGTATTGTTCCGTTTCCGGAAAGTCCCATACCCAGGGCTTCAGTTAAGCAGTTCATTGAATTGGCCGTATACATGCCCGAGCAGGAACCGCAGGTAGGACATACCTTCTCTTCGAATTCCAAAAGCTCATCTTCCGTGATTTTGCCGGCGGCCTTCGCACCAACTGCCTCAAACATCGAGGATAAGGATCTCTTCTCCCCCTTAACATGACCTGCAAGCATTGGACCACCCGAAACAAATACCGTGGGCACGTTTACTCTTGCTGCAGCCATCAAAAGCCCGGGAACATTCTTATCACAGTTCGGAACCATAACAAGGGCATCAAACTGATGGGCAAGTGCCATACATTCTGTTGAATCGGCAATAAGGTCACGTGTTACCAGGGAATATTTCATTCCGATATGTCCCATGGCAATACCGTCGCATACTGCGATTGCAGGGAAAACGACCGGTGTTCCTCCTGCCATTGCCACACCCATTTTTACTGCTTCGACAATTTTATCAAGGTTCATGTGACCGGGTACTATCTCGTTGTAGGAACTTACAATACCCACAAGGGGTCTTGCCATCTCTTCCTTAGTGAAACCCAATGCATTAAAAAGGGATCTGTGGGGTGCCTGGGCATCTCCAACCTTAACGTTATCGCTCTTCATTATGTTTCCTCCTGTTATAAATATATGTGGTAAAAACTTACTGCTGATATTTTATATATTGGCCGCTACCTTATCTCCCATCTCCGTTGTGGAGCACAGGATTGTTCCTTCGGTATAGATATCTCCCGTTCTGTAGCCGTCCTTTAATACCTTGGCAACTGCTGCATCAATCGCATCTGCTTCCTTCTGAAGATTAAGTGAAAATCTCAGCATCATAGAAGCTGAAAGGATCGTAGCTAAGGGGTTGGCCTTGTTCTGTCCGGCAATATCCGGAGCCGAACCGTGGGATGGCTCATAAAGTCCAAAGCTTGTATCGTTTAAGGATGCACTTGCAAGCATTCCAATTGATCCGGTAACCATGGAGGCTTCATCAGATAAAATATCTCCAAACATATTCTCGGTCAGAATAACATCAAACTGCTTGGGATCACGTACAAGCTGCATTGCGCAGTTATCTACAAGCATATGCTTTAAGGTTACTTCAGGATAGTCTTTTGCAACCTCTTCCACAACCTTCCTCCACAGTCTTGATGAGTCAAGAACATTAGCCTTATCAACCGAGGTAACAAGCTTTCTGCGTTTCATTGCCACTTCAAAAGCCTTAATGGCAATACGTCTTATCTCGTTTTCATTATAAGTTAAGGTATCAACAGCAGTCATAACACCGTCAATTTCCTTTGTCTCTCTGTTTCCGAAGTACAGTCCGCCAGTGAGCTCCCTCATAATAAGCATGTCAAAGCCGCCCTCTGTAAGCTCGTCCTTGATTGGGCAGGCTTCGCCAAGCTCCGGATAAAGCACAGCGGGACGAAGATTGGCAAAAAGATTTAATGCTTTTCTTATTTTCAAGAGTCCGGCTTCCGGTCTCTTTGAAGGTTCAAGCTTATACCAGGGAGAGGTATTGGCATCGCCGCCAATGGATCCCATAAGAACAGCATCCATTTTTTTAGCTGTTTCAATCGTTTCATCAGTAAGGGGAATGCCGTGAACATCAATGGATGCTCCTCCAAGGAGAAGCTCTGTAAATTCAAACTCATGACCGTATTTTTCACCAACACACTTTAAGACCTTCTGGGCCTCATTAACAATCTCAGGGCCTATTCCATCACCCTTTATGCTGCCAATCCTGTATTTCATCTTGTATATACTCCTTAATCCTAAAAACAGTAAGAAGGATGCTCATCTGAGCATCCTGTCTTCAGCTTTATTCAGCTACTGCATCCTGAGGCTTTTCAACCTGTGTAATAGCGGTCTTCTGCATAGGGATCCTGCAATTCTTATTATTACCGAATTCAACAATAACCGTATCCTCCGTAACATCAATGACGATTCCGTAAAACCCGGAAGTTGTCAGCACGCTGTCCCCGGGCTCTAATGAGGACAAAACGGAATTCATTCTCTTTTGCTCATTCTTCTGAGGACGAACCATAAAGAAGTAAATGATCAGTCCGAAAATAACTACATAAGCAACAATCATTAAAATGCTGGCACTGGATGAACCTGCAGCTGCACTTAAAACAACATTCATATTATAATTCCTCCATTCTATATGCAAATGCACACTTGTTTATCATACACAAGGGTAAACTTTTCTTCAAGAGAAAAAATCACTTTCCCTCTATCTTTAACAGTTTATCCTTCTTATATGACGCAAAATTATGGTTATCAAGAGCATCTCTTATCTCTTCCATCATTGTATTGTAAAAATACAGATTATGCATAACGCAGAGCCTCATGCCCAGCATTTCATCAGCCTTTAAAAGATGCCTTATATAAGCTCTTGAATAATTTCTGCAGGTCGGGCACTGACATCCCTCCTCGATGGGTCTGTCATCCCTTTCATACTGTGCGTTCTTTATCTTGATCTTGCCGTAATTGGTATACAGATCCCCGTGTCTGGCATTTCTTGTGGGATATACGCAGTCAAAGAAATCAACACCTCTCTCAACGCCTTCAAGTATATTGGCGGGGGTTCCGACTCCCATGAGATAGGTGGGCTTATCCTTTGGAAGATAGGGTACGACCTCATCCAGAATGCGATACATTTCCTCATGACTTTCGCCCACAGCCAAGCCTCCTACGGCATATCCGTCAAGATCAAGCTCCGATATTTTTTTTGCGTGTTCTATCCTTAAGTCCTCGTAAATTGCGCCCTGGTTTATGCCGAAAAGCATTTGGCTTTTATTGACGGTGTCCTCTAAGGAGTTAAGGCGTTCCATCTCAGCCTTGCAGCGAAGAAGCCATCTGTATGTTCTGTCTACAGAGTCCTTAACGTATGATTTTTCGGCTACAGAAGAAGGGCACTCATCAAAGGCCATGGCAATGGTGCTTCCCAGGTTTGACTGTATCTGCATGGATTCTTCGGGTCCCATAAAGATCTTCCGACCATCAACATGGGAATGAAAATGAACTCCTTCCTCCTTTATCTTACGCAGCTTTGCAAGGGAAAATACCTGGAATCCCCCTGAATCCGTAAGAATGGGCCGGTCCCAGTTCATAAACTTATGTAAACCGCCAAGTTCTTTTACAACATCATCACCGGGGCGAACATGAAGATGGTAGGTATTTGAAAGTTCAACCTGGCATTTAAGTTCCTTAAGGTCCATTGTGGACACAGCTCCCTTAATCGCTCCGCAGGTACCCACATTCATAAAGAGTGGGGTCTGGACCGTCCCATGAACTGTTGAAAATTCCGCTCTTTTTGCTGTTCCCTCTGTTGTTAATATCTTGTACATAAATAAATTTCTTACTTCCTTTTAAGTTATATTTACTGGCTAATTATCCAAATGCTTCATTATGATGCAGTTGCCTTTTTTTACCTTCATTTCCGGACCGTTCATAACAATTATGTTCTTCTCTTTATCCAGGTTAAAGAAGGTCATGGTATCGGATTCATGATTCAGGCTCACAATATGCTCTGAATCTGGGAAAAATGCTATATCTTTAGGATAATCACCGCTTATGGGAAGACATAAAAGTTTTTCAAGCATTCCGCTCTCTTCATCAATCTTAAAGATACCAACGCTGTTATCTCCCGCATTGGAGCACATCAAAAACTTATGATCAAAGGAAAATTTCATGGCACATGCCATACATCCGCTTGTATGATAATCATTGAGGGTCGTTATTGTCTGGATCTTGTTGAATTCGGGGAATTTTCCGCTGCCGTCATATGAATAGACCTCTATCACAGCTGAAAGCTCATGAATGATATAAGCAAACTTCCCATCCTTCCTGAACTTAATATATCTCGGTGCGGAATCCTGCTCACAATGGATCATATCAACCATTTTAAGCTTACCGTTTGACTTATCGAGGGAATAAACCTTAACCTGATCCATACCCAGATCACATGCGCATAAGTATTTGTCATCCCTTGTCATTTTGACACAGGAAACATGAGGTCTGTAGCTTCTCTCAACAATATTGCCAATGCCCGCATGAAATACCTCATCAGTGATATTTCCCACCGAACCGTCTTCATTAAGCGACAGAACCGTGATCTTGGCATCATGATAACCTGCAACAAATAAGAACCTGTCATCATATGAGGTTGACAGATAGCAGCCCCTCATACCGTTTATAGAGGCCATGTTGACTTTTTTTAGCATTCCGTCATTTTCAATGCGATAAGACTCTACTCCAAGATCGGTAATCGCATACAGAAACCTTTTATTATGTGAAATGGTAAGGTAGGAGGAATTGGTAATATGAACCTCCCCCTTTTCGAGGAGTCGTCCCTTTTGGGTGTCCACATCATAAATATGGATTCCCACATCATCCTTCATGGTATAGGTTGAAACATATGCAACATATTCTGATTTTTCCATGTATAAACACCTCTTTGCATTAAGCCTTAAATCATTTAAAAAGGCTCTTTAGATCAAAACATCTTACGTTGGTCCACATCCTGTTGACCCTGGCATTTCCCTCATCATCAAAGCATGCCATTACAACAGATCTGTCAACAACGTCCTTTGTGGGATACTGGGCATACAGCTGACGTCTTGTCTGATCAACCGTTGTCGTTATGGTATAACGCTCATCAGCATCAGGATCCTCCATATCGAAGAAATATCCTATGCTGTAATCAACAGTCTCCTCTTCGCCTTCATCAGCTCCGTAATTCCAATCAATATATTCATAAATAAGGTCGGAATCTCCACCTGAGATTGACGAGGTATATCCAATATAATACATATTTCTGATGGCATTTTCAGGCATGGACAGGAAATTTACAAAAGCCTCTGCCGCCTGCTGTTTTCTTGCGTCCTGGGATATACCGCTCTTAAGCATGATCCAGCCGTCAAACCAGAGGTTCGTACCCTCTTCGGGAGCTGAATAACAAAGCTCCATTCCGTCTTCATCAGCCTGATCCATGGAATATACGGCATCTCCTGACCATTGTTCGCAGGAAAAGGCTTTGCCTGAAACAATATCGGCCTTTCCCGAATCGGTTTCTATTGCATAAGCGTTGTTTTTGGCTTTTCTTAAGATTTCCTCAACCCCATTTACAGTATTTTCATCTGTCCGGTTTAAAACCTCAGATAACTTTTCATGGTAATCAGGAGCATTGACAAAATCCGGATCTGTTATTTCATCGTAATAATATATTGCAGCACCTGCAAAATAGGCATCACGTACACTGTCCTTAAAATTGACGGAACGGTAAAACTTATTGTTTGTAATAAGATCCCAGTGGGCTGCCTCTTCTTCGGAAATCACCTCAGGATTGTAAACGATCCCAAGAGTTCCCCACATGTAGCCTGCGGCATAATCACTCATCACTTCTCCGTCTTTTGACATCTCAAGATTATCAAAAACATTTTTTATAAACGGAGATGCGCCCTTTGCATAATAATTATTCTCATCAGCAGCGTTTTTAAATGCATCCGAATAGGGAACAAGAAGACCTTCTCTTTCCATCTTCATGATCATGTATTCCGAAGGGCAGGCAAGATCATATACATCGCCTATTGTTATCCTGTTATACAGATCCTCACAGGTTCCAAAGGTTGAATACTCAACCTTAACCCTCTGACCATAATTCTCATAATACCAGTCTTCAAATTCATCAACCAGATTATCTTACCCGAAGATTTCCGTACCATCCTCTAAGTCAATTACCTCATCCTCATCCCAATCGCCCAGATCTATATATTCTTCCCAGTTGCAGACTCTTAAGACAATCGTCGAACTTTCACCTGTACTGCCGCATCCGGAAAGACTAAGGGAAGAAAATAATGCAAGAGCAGGGATAAGCAGCAGGGATATTATCTTTTTCACAGCTTACCCTCCTCTTCCGATTTCGTATTTAAGTTCATTATAACTACCGAAATTACAACCAACAGGAATATTACCGCCGAAAGAGCCCAAAGAGCTGTCTTGATCGACGTCTGGGCACCTCTTGTTGCATTTACAACATAAGTGGATATTGTATCGAAGGTCGCAGGCTTTGTATATGTTGCAATAAAATAATCATCTAAAGATAATGTGATTGCCGTCATGAGTCCGGATAGGATGCCGGGCTGGATCTGAGGAAGCACAACCTTCCAAAGCGCCTTTGCCGGAGAACATCCCAGATCAAGAGCCGCCTCATAGAGGGAATTATCCATAAGCTTAAGCCTGGGCATAACAGATAAATACACAAAAGGCGCACATAATGCTGTCTGGGCAATAACAAGGGGAATATATGTCTCCTTATCCATATGTAAAAGCACGATCGTCAGGATACATACTGAAAAGCCCGTTACAACATCGGCATTTACAATGGGAACCTCATTGGCAAGTTCAACAGCTGTTCTTACTCCCTTTCCGGAATAAAAAGCCCCTATTGCCCCAATGGTACCTAAAAATGTAGAAAGAATTCCCACGCCTATAGCAAGAAGGACAGTTCCCCAAAGCATCGAAAGAAGCTCGGGCTCTGTAAAAAGCGTTACATAATTATCAAATGAAAAGCTTCTTATGGTGCCGATCATCGTGGAGCTTGTAAAGGAATAAAAGGAAAGGATCAGTATGGGGAGATATAAAAAAGCCAAAACAAGCCATATAAAGCCATGTTGAAAAATCTTTTTCATGCTTCCCTCCTTTCCATACCTTTAGGGCCGTTTGATCTGTCGGCAAGGCGTCCTGTCAGTATAGTCAGAATGCCTATAAGCATAAGAAGGATAGCCGAAATAACCGATCCGTTATTCCAGTCATAGGCATTAAAATAAGATCCAATAAGTGATCCCATGATATAGGTGGAATTATAAACCATATCAAGAACAACATAATTGGTCATTGCAGGCAGGAATACCATGGTTATGCCGCTTATGATTCCGGGAACTGATAAAGGTATAACGACCCTCCAGATTGTCTGAAGTCCGTTTGCACCCAGGTCACGGCTTGCCTCAATCATTGAGGAGTCAAGCTTTGTCAGTGCATTAAACAACGGCATAATCATAAAAGGCAGAAAATCATAAGTCATGCAGATTATGGTATTAAGAAACGGATAATATGCAAGGTTTCCTTCAAGCAGGGATAAAACCTCTTTTAAAGCCGTAATACGCAGGGTAAAATTAACCCACATGGGAAGTACAAATACCATTAAGAAGGCATGGCGTCTTGCGTATTCTCCCTTTGCAAGAATATACGCTACGGGATAGGCCAGTAAAAGACACACAAACGTAACCACAATACCTATGATAAGAGAATACACCAGTGTTCCCATCATTTTGGAATTGCAGAAAAAAGCGGCAAAATTCGAAAATGACAGATTTCCGTTTTCGTCGGTAAATCCGTAATAAAGTATAACTACAAGGGGCAAAATGACAAACAGTATCAAAAATATCAGATATGGTATCGCAAGCTGCCGCCTGTCAAAAAAGTGCTTATTCAACCCTACTTCCTCCATAACTAGACTATTTTATACTGCATCTTATCCTTGGGAAGCTTAACGCTGACAAAGTCATCCTGGTTCCAAAGGTCCTCATCCGACACAACGTAATCCTCCTCGGCCTCTGACCTTATGGTATAGCTGTAATGGTCGCCTATATAATAGAAGGATATGATTCTGCCTGTCACATCGCCATAGTCCTTATCATCTGACATATCTGCGTCGTTGGGATCGAAGTATACATCAAGGGATTTTCCTTCTACAGCCTCTCCGCCTACTATTTTCGCAGCTTCAACAGTCCATTCAACATCAGCAAATGTCACTACTGCCTTATCCCCGTCAACAGACTTTATCATGCCCTCGTAATGGTTTATTGTCATATCATAAGGAATGATATGGATATTATCGGGAACCACCCTAAGTGAAACCTTCGTTCCTTCAGGATAATGTTTTAGGCAGTGTGCCTCCATCTCATACTGACCGCACTGTATAAAGGTAATGTAAAAGGTCCCCTTAAAATCGGAACTTGTAACCACACCCTCAAGCTGGCCTTCGCCGTCATTTACTATTTCAACATCCTCAGGCCTTATCACCGCATCAATCCTGGTGCCTGTCTCATAATCATCGACGCATTCAAAAATTCCATCGGCAAAGGAGGCTTTTAACTTACCCATCATCGTACCGGTAAATATATTGCTTTCTCCGATAAAATCAGCCACAAACACATTGGCAGGCTCATTGTAAATTTCTTCAGGAGTACCCACCTGCTGGATCTCACCATCAGCTATGACAACGATCTTATCGGACATTGTCAGCGCTTCCTCCTGATCATGGGTTACGAAGATAAAGGTTATGCCCAACTTTTTATGCATGTTTTTAAGCTCAAGCTGCATCTCCTTGCGCATTTTATAATCAAGAGCACTCAAAGGCTCGTCAAGAAGCAGCACCTTGGGCTCATTGACAATAGCTCTTGCGATTGCGATCCTCTGCTGCTGACCGCCTGACAAGGTTGTAACGCTCCTTTTTTCAAAGCCTTCAAGGTCAACGATTTCAAGGGCATCCCTGACTTTTTTATCCATTTCCTTTGGATCCATTTTCTTAAGCTTTAGTCCAAAGGCAATATTGTCATAAACATTAAGATGGGGAAAAAGAGCATATTTCTGAAAAACAGTATTAACAGGCCTTTCATTTGGGGGAAGCAGGCTTATATCACTTCCCTCAAGGAGTATTTTACCCTCTGTTGGTGTATCAAAACCTCCGATCATCCTGAGTATTGTTGTTTTTCCGCACCCGGAAGGGCCTAAAAAGGTAACAAATTCTCCTTCATTAACATCAAGGGAAAAATCTTCTATAACATTGGTCTTACCGTCAAAGGACTTTTTTACATTGGTAAGTTTTATAAGTGTTTTATTATCCGTGGACATTTATCTCTCCTGAATATACATATTTAAATTTTAACTGATTTTAAAACCGCAATTGATCTGTATGGTACAGTCACCTTATCATCGGCCTTATAAATCAAGGCTTTCATAGCTTCTTCTTCCTTTTCATCTCCTGTGTATATCTCCAGGGACCACTTAAGCCCCTTAGGAAGCTTTGGAAGGGCAAAATCATGACTTTCCCAATGGAGATTAAAGGCAATATATATAAAATCATCCTGCTCTTTCTCGGAAATATCAGCATACTCACCGCAGTACATGATACCCACATGTCTGAATGGTGCCGCAAGCTTCGGTCTCCATGCATCCTCTGAGTGAAGCGACACATCCGGATATCCGCACCGCTTATGATCAAGCATTTTTATCTCTGCGTCATTATGCAAAATGGGATGCTGTTTTCTAAAAGCAATGAGATCCTTTGTAAAATCATGAAGTTTTTTCTGCTCAAGATTCTCATGCCAGCTTATATAACCTGTTTTATTATCCTGGCAGTAAGCATTGTTATTGCCATCCTGGGTGTTTAGATTTTCATCCCCCTGATAAAGCATTGGAGTACCCTTTGACAAAAGTAGCATGACCATAAGATTTTTCATTTGGCGCATTCTTAAGTTCACGACATTTTTTTTGCGTGTTGCGCCCTCTATTCCGCAGTTCCAGCTGAAGTTATAGTCCGTTCCGTCCCTGTTCTGCTCATGATTAGCCTCATTATGCTTATAGTCAAAGCTTACAAGATCATATAGGGTAAAGCCCTCATTTGAAGTTATATAGTTCAGATTGGCAATTCCACCGGAGGAAGCCGTAAATCTGTTAATAAAGCCCTGGAGCATGTCCTCATCTGATTTTGCAAGTCGTTTGGCATACATTCCAAAATCATTGCTTAATACAGCGGGTTTTGATCTAAGCTCTGATAAAGCGTTGTATAATCCACCTGCATTATGGGGCGCAATATATATTTTAAGGTCTGATAAAGAGCCTTCCCTGCACAGCATTTTGGCGGGAATGCTTTCCCCTAAAAGATAAAAGCCGTCAACATGATATTCAACGCTCCAATATCTTAAAATATCCAGCATACTGAAGACGCTGAAATCTCCAGGGAAATAAAACTGCATTATAAGCTCCATGTTTTCCTCATGGAGGCTTTTGATGAGCGACTTAAGTTCCGAAACCCCATCTGATTTTGCAAAGGCTTCCTTAGGCGCATAGTAAGCAGCGCTGCTATACCCCCAGTAATTGATCTTTGGAGCATCCTCAGGCGCTATCCGGCAGATTGTATCATTCATACTCTCTGCTACTGACTTATGTTCAATAACTTCCTCAAAATCATATGCCGGCATAAGGATAAGCTGGTTTATTCCAAGATTTTTAATATACGGGATCTTACCCTTAATTCCCAGGAAAGTGCCTCTGTCTGCCCCTGGTATGCCCTTATCAAGCATTGTAT
>R03__coassemble_482_pt1 | contig 22618 bp, 19 predicted proteins | sample R03__metabat2_high_PE_019 | metagenome-assembled genome bin R03
AGCATCTTGTTGCAATAGACCAGACAGACTATTGTCGCCGTAATTACAAGGATAATTCCAAGCACAAAGGCAACCCTGGTTGTTGTCACGATATCATTCATTTTTTCAGCGGCATCATCGGCATTGACTTCAGCCAGCTCCTTTATGTTGCGCATCTCATCATTTGCCTTGTCAACATAAACGGCCATGGTGTTATTGATCATGAAGTATGCAAGCTCGGCCTGATCGCTTTTCTTCATGTCAAAAACGATCTCCGTACAGTTAAAATACGCCGTCAGGGCACTCTTCATATCTTTGTAGAGATCCTCAGTCTCGGGATTGCCCATTCTATCAAGGGTACTGTCGGCCTCAGATAGGAGCTCCTCGGTCTCCGAGCGCATTGCATAGGCGTTGCCCTCGTATTCAAGCATTTCCGTAGCATCCTCCAGCGTCACGTAACGATAGACTACCGACTCATGCTCATAAACCTTACCTGAAATTTCCTCAAGCAACAGACAGGCCTCGTTGGCCCTGGACTCTATTCCCCTGTAGGTGGAGACGAAAATATCCACATTGTATTTAAGTACCAGCAGACATAAAAAACTTGCCAGCTGCGCAATGAACACAGCCAGCAAGGTTCTAATGGATACTTTACGCGCATCACGTTCTTTATTCATAGGATCTCCTAAATCTGATTTTGTTTCTCAAGATGCTCCTGATTTTGGAAAAATTCATCAACATATTCCACGATCTTAGCCGGCGGCATGCTCTTTAAAAGGTAGCCTGCGGGCTTAAGGTCGATGGCACTGTGGACCGCATTACCGTCGGCTTTTCCCGTCAGGAAAATCACAGGCACATCTTTAATGTTTTCCTCTGCATGGAGCATTTCAAGAAACTGCACACCGTTGCACAGGGGCATGTCATAATCAAGCAGTATAAGGTCCGGTGTGTTTTTGGCCAGGAATGTAAATGCCATGGTTGCGGAATTAACAATCGAAACCTTATAGCTTTTATCAAACCAGGTCTTTTCGGCTCTCAGTGTCATGGGATCGTCATCAACTAAGAGGATATGCTTTTTTACAGGCTCTGCCTCAATCCTGTTTAAGATTCCCGTAATGCCTGCAACGATCATCCTTACATCAATGGGGCGCGGATATTCCGCCACAAGAAAGCTATCACCTAATATATCCTTTACATGCTCTATATTCTCCGGATATCCCGCAAGACACAGCTTCTTTTCCTTTTCCACGCAGCAGTCCCTGACATAGACCTGAAGCTCCTTATTTTCCTCAATGGCATCGTTAACATAGAAGATCAGCAGCTCCGACTCATCCATATGTTTCGCAACGTCATTAATATGAGGACCGATACACTCTGTCTCAATTTCTCCGGCCTTAAGCTGTTCTGTAATGTTTCTTGAGAGGAAAGCCTCGCCTTCGTCCCATATAAGTAAAACCTTCTTATCCATGCATAATCCTTATTCTTAAAATGTATTTTGCTATTTTCCATATATAAGTATAAAAAAAAGCAGGTTTAAAAGGCAATAGAAAATCTTCGCTTCAAGGCATAAATCCGGCATTTTTTTGTATTTTTTCATGTACGATTCAGGAATGATCCCCGGGGACGGGGGTTACCGATCATTTTTATGTAAACCTATCAAACCAAACATCTTTATGCTATAATATCTTAAGTTTCTCCGAAAGGATCTTAATCTTATGCAAAATCAAAATCATACCGTACCCTACAGCTTCCTTCAGGCCACCTTTTGGATGGGTTTTTCCGCGGTTTCGGCCTTTGCAAGCGTATATCTTTTATCCCTTGGCGTCAGTAATTCATCTATCGGGCTCATTATCGCCTTCGGTGCCCTTGTATCAGCCATAATCCAGCCTGTTATCGGAAATCTTGTTGATAATAATCCCCGGTTTACTCTGAAAAAAGTCCTCATGACTGCCGGTGCGCTTGCTGTCATAATTGCAATGCTCTTATATCCGATCTCCGGCCTTTCCGGAGTCATCGTATCCCTTCTCTACGGAGCTTTAGTCCTTATGATCCAGTTCTGCCAGCCCTTCACGAATGCTCTTGGAATGGCCAGTCAGAATGCCGGATGCAAGCTCTATTTTGGACCTGCAAGGGCCATCGGGTCCCTTGGCTATGCCCTTGTTGCCTATGTTTTAGGGCTTTTAACCGCCGGCATCGGCGCCCACATCGTGCCCCTGTCAATCGCTGTCATCTTTTTGTTTTTCTTTTTATCCGTTGTACTCTATCCCCTTAAGGAGAAGGAAGGTTATAAAGTTTCAGTTCCGAATGATGCCCCCTCATCGGCAACCTCCGAAGATGATTTTACAGCCTCTGACGCTTCTGACGCCCTTCCGGCAAAATCATCCATTATTGATTTTCTTAAAAAATATCGTGTGTTCTCCATAATGCTTACCGGGCTCGTTCTTATTTTCTTAGGGCATGTTGTACTGAACTCTTTTACTCTTCAGATAATCACGCCCCGGGGTGGCGACAGCTCCAGCATGGGCAGCGCCACTGCGATTTCCGCGGGTCTTGAACTGGTTCCCATGTTTTTATTCCCCCTTGTGAGGAAAAAAATAAAGCTTAATCACCTGTTGCGCCTTTCCGTAGTCTTTTTTACCCTTAAGATTTTATTTACCTACCTGGCAAAGTCAGTCACAACCTACTATATTGTCCAGTCCTGTCAGATGCTGGGCTGGGGCATTATGGCCGTGGCTATTGTTTATTTTGTCAATGAGAATGTAGGAGAGCACGATAAAGCCCAGGGGCAGGCGTTTGCCGGAATGGCTCTTACCATCGGTAATGTGGTGGGCGGTCTCTTCGGCGGAGTTCTCATCGATGCGCTGGGAGTTGATAAGCTGCTCCTTATAAGCTTTATAGGTTCCGCCATCGGTGCCGTAATATTCTGGATCGGCATCGGTTTGTCGGAGAAACGCAAAGCATTCGTTAAGCCGTAACCCTCACACTGCACCAATTTTATGAACCTTGCACCCATTATTTATAAGTACATGATTTCAAAGATATGGAAAAAATAAAAATTTTCACATTAACCCATAAGTCCTTCACAGCCCCCTCGGATCCCATGTATGTTCCGCTGCAGGTTGGGAGCGCACTCCATGATGACCTTGGATATTTAAAGGATGATACAGGGGATAATATATCCGAAAAAAACATCTACTACAGTGAACTTACAGGCCATTACTGGGTTTGGAAGAATGTCACAGATGTTCCATACGTGGGGTGCTGTCACTACAGAAGATATCTTATGAATGACCGGGACCGGCTTTTTACGGAGTCGGAGCTCCTTGAGCTTTTTAAATCCTATGACATTATCACCACAAAGCGGGTTCACTTGAATAATTCCTACCGCTATGGCTTTTCCGCCAATCACAATGGTGCGGTTCTTGATATGACAGGCGAGGTGATCCGGGATCTGTATCCCTCAGACTATGATAACTTTATCAGCATGGTGAATGATAACTACACCCACTTCTCCAACATGCTCATAGCCTCTAAGGAGATCTTCGATGACTACTGCAGCTGGCTTTTTTCAATATTTTCCGAAGTGGAAAATCGCGTAAATTTAGATACCGATGAAGACTCCTATCACAAGAGGGTTCTGGGCTTTATTTCCGAGTTTCTGCTCGGAGTGTATATAAAGGGCAGAGGCTTACGCTCCTGGGAATGCAAGGTTGCCGTTATGTGCGAAAAGAAAGAAGTCACGGAGACCAAGGCAGTCCTTGCGCGATTTTTCGCATCCCATGATTTTGCAGGTGCAAAATCATACCTTTTAAATGCCATTACCCTGCGTCCTGACATAATGCAGGAGGCTTCCGATATAACAGGTGAACTGCGCATGTCAATGCAGGTCATTTCAACCTGCGAGTTCGAGGCTGCGGCCGGTGCGAAATGCATTCTTGAGAAGATATCCGATTTTAACGAGCTTATGTCATATTTTTCACATCTTAATGATCTCATAAAGCAAAATCAGCCCATTCCCGACACCTACTCAGAACAGGCCGTATACGTTGCAAAAACGCTGAAGGAGTAATATTTCGCATAGTCCATATCATCACCATTCACATCATTGTTGCCTTTATTTTAGTTGACATAAAAATGATCGGTAACCCCCGTCCCCGGGGATCATTTTGGGCAAAAAGAAAGAGAACTCAGCATTTTCCCCTTTACTGAGCTCCCTTTTCTTATAGATAAAATATTCCCCTCACGCCGGTACTGTCGGCGTATATATTAACGTGCATTGGGCCCCTATTCCCGCTGCACATGGAGGTAACTGATCATATATTGAATCCGTAGTATTTCATTTCCTCGAGCTGGTCCTGATAATCTCCCAGCTTTACTATCAGAAGGAAAGTCACGAATATCAATGCGGTCAGGATCACAAATGCTGTTTTAAAGATCACCGGATTAAACAGATGTGCAAGCAGCACGGCTATAAAAACCATTCCCGCTATTTCTGAAGCATGCATCGCCTGCTCGATCATCGTAACTGACACCTTTGGCATTCTCGCCGGCATAAGAAGGATGTTAACAACTGTCCTCTTACAGTTTCTGACAAACCTTCTTCTGCGACGCATGCGCTTTCTCTGAACCTGTGTCAATTTTAAGTCCCCCTCGATTAATTATTTATACTTCCCTCTTATGCTCTCCGAAGGTTCCTCCCAAAACCCCCGAATACGTTTCTTTTAAAAAGACAACCTTCATTCGGACCTTAAAAATCCCTCATAAGCCTTTGTCAAAAGACTCCGTATTTCCTTATCCGTAAGCTTCACCCTGTTCCCGGCAACCATGGTTGCCACACCGTGGGTAAACATCCACACAAAGGTAAACAGTTCCTGTTTTTCCTTATCTGACAGTGATCTTGTCTCCGGAAGCTTATCAAAAAGTTCGATGCCGTTTTCCCCTTTTAAGGCATCTCCTAAGGGATCTCCGCCAAAATCATCCACTGAAGCTATAAGCGAAAACAGATTTTTCTCCTTAACCGCAAGTTCAATGTAGGCCATCCCCATGACCAGATAAGGGGGATCTTTTCTGCTCTTTTTTGAAAGCATGTAATCCGCAAAGTACCTGGCGCTCATATAGAAGAGATCGCACCGCAGCTCATCCATATTCTCATACGCCCTGAATATGGGCTGGGTTGAGCATTTCAGCTGCTCTGCCAGTTTTCTTGCCGTTACCGCCTCAAAGCCATATTCCTTTGTCATTGCGAAGGCCATATCCTGGATCATAGCCTTCGAAACCTTCTCTTTCGGTGGCATACAGCACCCTTTTAGATTTCTCTACCCCTCAAAAAACGTTCTTATAATTTATATCGTCAATTTTTTAAAATAAATAACATCGTTATGTATCTATGTTACATATTATCGTTGTGTATCTTAGTTATATATCTAAGTTGTATATCTTAGTTACACATCTAAGTTACATAACAATGTTATATTACAATGATGTAAGGATTATGTCAACATATTTTTGTTGATTTTTTACAAATTTTCTCGATGTGTCACATGCAATATTCCTTGTGACACATTTTGATTTTACGATGATGAAATAAAACGAGAATAATGCGACAGAATAAAATTCCTAAGATGTGAAAAGCAAGACATAAACCAGAGCGCAAAAAAACGACCTCCAATTGCCGTTTTTAACCCGGATGGAGGTCGGTTTATTTTATGTTCTCTTCTGCTATTGTATTATCCGTCTAAAGAAATATCAATAGTATGGCCTGTCGGTTTCAATTATTGCAAAATGGTTTCCGGGAAGTTCTTTCACCTTCTGCTCTATCTGTTTCTTGACTTCTTCCTCTGACAGTTCCACCTCAAAGGGTACAACCACATCAAATATAACGTTTGTGTGGGTAGGTCCTGCCACCATTCTGAAATCATGTATCGTCAGTCTCTCATCAACGCTCTTGGCAATGAGCTGCATGAGTCTCTTCATACGGTCGTTCTTCACATCATCCACAACAACCGGGTCCATATGAACCACGGCATGTGCTCCCAGTACCTCTCTTATCTTGTGCTCCATATTATCAATTGTGTCGTGAAGCTCCATAAGGTTGCCATTTGCAGGAACCTCTGCATGAAGGGATATCATAAGTCTGCCGGGGCCGTAATCATGCACTACCAGGTCGTGAACACCGATGATATTATCATAGGACTGGGCGAACTTTTCTATCTGGTCCACAAATTCCTTATCAACCCTGGTTCCAAGCAGGGGATCAAGTGTATCCTTGGCAGATGAAAATCCCGTATACAAAATAAATACGGAAACAAGAAGACCGCACCAGCCATCTATTTTAAGTCCGGTATATTGGGATACCAGAAGCGCCAGTAACACTATTGCCGTTGAGACCGAGTCGGAAAAGGAGTCCATTGCCGTTGCGTTCATTGCCGCTGAGGAAAATCGCTCTGAATATTTCTTATTGTAATAGAACATATACAGCTTAACGGCAATTGACAGGCACAGGATGATAACCGTAGCAGCCGAGCATATAAGTTCCTCCGGTTCTATTATCTTCCAGATTGATGATTTAGTGAGTTCAACTCCCATAAGGATTATAATGAGTGATACCACAAGGCCTGTCACATATTCAATCCTGCCATGTCCGAATGGATGCTGGGGATCCGGTTTCTGACCTGACATCTTAAAGCCAACCATTGTTATTACGGATGAACCCGCATCGGATAGGTTATTAAGAGCGTCAGCAACTATAGCAACCGAGCCGCTGACCATTCCGGCAAAAAGCTTGGCAAGAAACAACATTATGTTAAAAAAGATTCCGACTCCTCCGCACAATGTTCCGTATTTCTGCCTTACCTCCGCATTCTTTACATCATCGCTGTTCGGTATCAGTTTTTTTGCAAGTAGTTCTACCATTTATATTTCTCCGATTATATCATTCCTCATCCGAAGGACTTTCGACCGTCCTTATGCCCTCGTCCTCAAGTTCCTTATCTGAAAACTTCCTGAATTCCGCCACGTCCTTAACAAGGATCTTTGTTGAATATATGAAGTTTGAAAACAGCCCGGCCTTATAAAGATTATACAGGATCATTCCCACGGGAATTGCAATGATAAGTCCGATAGCTCCCCCTAATCTAAAGCCGATATACAGAAGTACAAGTGTGGGAATAGGTGGAACTCCCATGGAGTCTCCCACCATCTTAGGCTGTATTACCTGCCTCACCACCTGACCGATTGCCCATACTATCATCATTCCTGCCGCAAGGCGATAGTCCTTCTCAAGCAGTGCAATAACCGCCCAGGGCCACATAACGGCTCCTGCGCCGAACATGGGCAGAAAGTCAAGAAGTGCTATAAGCAGAGCTATCAGGAATGCGTATTTTATGCGCAGGATCAAGAGTCCGGCAAAGAGAACAACATAAACAAATATCTCTATTTTAAACTGGGCCTTGAAGTATCCTCCAACTGCGCTTTTCATGGTTGACATAACAAGATTCCAACGGTTTTTAATATTCTCACTGACATATTTATCAAGTGCAGCCGCAATATTGTCCCTTTCCGCAACAAACAGGTAGCTGGCCAGAATGCACATAATAATGCATACCAGCATGAGCGGAATATTTTTCATCATATCACTGGCAGCTGCAGCAGTACTCTCCCCAAGGGATGACACCCAGTTAGACAGCCCATCAGTTATCCCGTCTCCCACAGAATCAAACCAGTCTTTCACTCCGTGGGGAAGCTTCATGAGATATCGGGAATAGCTGTCATTAAAGGATTTTATCGTATGGCTTACCGTTCTCCAGGTTCCTGGGAGTGAATCCGCAAGACCGCTTATCTCGTCTATTAAAAATGCTATGATGCCATAGGATGCAAGAACCACAAGGGCCAGGGTCAGCACTATAACAACAACCGATCCGGCCTTACGCTTTATTTTTATTTTACTTTCCAGAAATCTAACCAATGGGTTGGCAATAAACGCAATTATTGCCGCGATCACAAAAGGATAGAAGAAGGCTATAAGCCTTGGGGCTACGTAAAATACAAGAAACAGTCCTAAAAGCATTAGGAGGTAGTTAGTCAGTATTTTCAAGTATTTGGTCGATGATTTCATAAATCTCCTCCCTGCCCTGCTTGGTTTCCGCCGAGAACGGAATCAGGATCGCACTTGAAGGCATCTTAAGCGCAGTCCTTATAAGCTTAACCTGCTTATCGATCTGGGAACGTTTGATCTTATCAAGCTTTGTGGCAATTATAATAGGCTGATAGCCACTGCTTACGATCCAGTCGTACATCTGCCGGTCATTGGCTCCCGGTTCATGACGTATATCGATCAGCAGGAAAATCGCCCGAAGCTGCTTTGATGTATAGAGATACTTCTCTATCATCTTGCCCCATTTTGCCACCTCTTCCTTTGAGGCCTTGGCATAGCCGTAACCCGGCAGATCCGTAAAATAGATTTCCTTATTTATATTGTAAAAGTTGATCGTCTGGGTCTTCCCGGGCTGGGAAGCGGTCATGGCCAGGGATTTTCGATGCATGAGCGAATTTATGAGGGCGGATTTCCCCACATTTGACTTTCCGGCGAAAGCCACCTCCGGCAATGTATTATCGGGCAGTTTGCTGGTTACGCCGCATACGATTTCAAGTTCTACATTTTTGATTTTCATTATTTGTTCCTGGTTAATAATATGGACGAGATTTTTATCAAATTCCTACTATTCAATCGAGTCCGTATTTATACAACAGGGGGCTTGGAAACCTCCAAACCCCCATTACATTCGCTTACTGCGCCTTTTTCTTTTTTTCTATGACCTTGATCTGCTCTGCATGAACAACCTTAGGTCCGGAAATTCCCAAAACCGCATCCTTTGTTATGACGCATTCCGTTATGGAATCATCTGAAGGAATCTCAAACATGATATCCGTCATGATGCGTTCGATAATGGATCTTAAGCCTCTTGCACCGGTCTTCTTCTGGTAGGCCTGATGAGCAATTTCTTCAATCGCATCATCGTCAAAGCTTAAGCTTACATTATCCATATCAAAGAGCTTCTGGTACTGCTTTATTATTGCATTTTTAGGCTCCTTGAGAATCCTTACAAGTGCTGCCTCATCAAGACCCTCCAAGGATACGCAGATAGGCACACGTCCCACAAACTCCGGAATGAGTCCGAACTTTATAAGATCCTCCGGCTGGACCTGGGATAGCAGAACCGATTCATCATGTTCTGTCTTGTCCTTGATCTCTGCGCCGAAACCGATTGACTTTTTATCCAGACGGTTCTCGACGATCTTATCAAGTCCCGCAAACGCGCCACCGCAGATAAACAGTATGTTCGTGGTGTTTATAGGGATCAGTTCCTGATGAGGATGCTTTCTGCCACCCTGAGGTGGTACTGACGCGTTTGTTCCCTCGATTATCTTAAGGAGCGCCTGCTGAACGCCCTCACCCGAGACGTCACGTGTAATGGAAACATTCTCGGATTTCTTGGTTATCTTATCAATCTCGTCAATGTAGATAATGCCGTATTCAGCTCTTTCCACATTGTAATCAGCTGCCTGGATAACCTTTAACAGGATATTCTCAACATCCTCGCCCACATATCCGGCTTCCGTTAAGGCAGTTGCATCGGCAATTGCAAACGGAACATTTATTATCTTAGCCAGAGTCTGGGCCAGCAATGTTTTACCTGAACCTGTGGGTCCTAACATTATAATATTGCTCTTCTGAAGCTCCACATTGTCAAGGGGACCCTCATTATCGGCTTCCTTTGATTCCTTCTTGCCGAAAAAGCTTCCTTTGGGCTTATCGTCCTTATCTGACTTCATGGAAGTCAGAACTCTTTTATAATGATTGTAAACTGCAACGGAGAGGACCTTTTTGGCCTCCTCCTGGCCTATGACATTCTCGTCAAGGAAGGCCTTTATTTCCTTCGGCTTTAGGAGGTTGATATCAAGGTCATTATCCTCCAGGTCAAAATCATCCTCGCCTGCCATTTCCTCATCGATTATGTCCATGCATATTTCTACGCATTCGTTGCAGATGAAGACTCCCTCCGGACCGGCAATAAGCTTGGCAACATCGTTCTGGGGCTTACCACAGAACGAGCAGCGGAGGTTTGGGGTCATCTTACTCGCCATATATGCTCCTTATAATGGTACGCTCGAAAATAAATACTACCAATTAGAAAAGGTGCGTTCGAAAACGGAATCTGATTTTTTGAAGCACAAGCGGTACCCACCGGACCATAATTTTCCTCAGTCGCTTCGCTTTGTTCAGAAAATCATGGATCCTGACCCACTTGTGCAGAGAATTCAATAAACCGTTTTCTCACTTACGCATTATCTAAATTTTATTTTCTCACTTACATCTTGTAATGATTTAGTAAGTTCTACTCGCGGTTAGTTATGATTTTATCAATCAGTCCATACTCAAGGGCCTCTTCGGCGGTCATGTAGTTGTCGCGCTCGGTGTCCTGAGCGATGATCTCGATGGGCTTGCCTGTGTTGGCTGCAAGGATCTGGTTTAACTTCTCCTTGGTCTTTAAGATCTGCTTAGCCACAATGTCAATCTCAGTTGCCTGACCCTTTGCACCGCCTGAAGGCTGATGGATCATGATCTCGGAATTGGGAAGTGCAAAACGCTTGCCCTTTGCGCCACCTGATAACAGGAAAGCGCCCATGCTGGCTGCAAGACCCATGCAATAGGTAGCAACATCACACTTAATATAGTTCATGGTATCGTAGATCATAAAGCCATCGGTAACGGAACCTCCGGGGCTGTTGATGTAAAAATGGATATCCTTTTCGGGATCCTCTGCCTCAAGGAACATCATCTGGGCAACAACAAGGCTTGCCGTTGTGGAGTTAACCTCTTCACCTAAAAAGACGATACGTTCCTTTAAAAGTCTTGAATATATATCATATGAACGCTCACCATGACTGGTCTGTTCAATGACGTAAGGCACTAAACTCATAGTATACCTCCTGAAATCCTATATCCCGCAGCTTATTCTGCGTCTTCCTTCTTGGCCTTCTTGGCAGCTGCCTTCTTCTCTGTAGCATTCTCTACTACAAAATCAACTGCCTTCTGGATGCAGATATCTTCCTTGATCTGCTTCATTGAGTACTCGTCAGCACCGATGAGTTCCTTAACCTTGTCAACCTCCATCTGGTACTGCTCTGCCATCTTCTCGAATTCCTTCTCAACCTCTTCCTCGGTTGCTTCCATGTTCTCGGCCTTAACAACAGCCTCAAGAACAAGTCGTGACTCAATGGCCTTTAATGCGCCGGGCTTCATCTGCTCAAGCATCTTATCCATATCAAGTCCTGTGAATGTGAAGTACTGCTCAAGTGATAATCCCTGCATCTGAAGTCTCTGTGAGTAATCCGAAATCATCTGCTGTGCTCTTGTATCTACCATTGCATCGGGGATCTCCATCTTGGAATCCTTAACGATTGCCTCGATAACAGCATCCTCTTTCTTATTCTTAGCCTCTGCTTCCTTCTTCTCGGCAAGGTTCTTCTTAACATCCTCACGGTACTCGGCCATTGTATCAAACTCCGATACCTCTGAAGCAAATTCATCATCAAGTTCAGGCAGCTCCTTAACCTTGATCTCATGAACCTTACACTTAAATACAGCCTCCTTACCTGCAAGGTCCTCAGCATGATAATCCTCGGGGAAGGTTACCTTAACGTCTACATCATCGCCTGTATTGGCGCCGATGAGCTGCTCTTCGAAGCCGGGAATGAACTGACCTGAACCGATTGTGAGTGAATGATTTTCACCCTTGCCGCCTTCAAATGCAACACCGTCTACAAAGCCTTCAAAATCAATTACTGCAATGTCGCCATCCTGTACTGCTCTGTCCTCAACGGTAACTGTTCTTGCGTTTGACTCCTGCTCCTTCTTGATCTCAGCATCGATATCTGCGTCAGTAACCTCTGTATCGATCTTATCGATCTTAACACCCTTGTACTTGCCCAGCTCGATCTCGGGCTTAAGTGCAACCTCTGCCGTGTAGATGAAGCTCTTACCCTTCTCGCACTGTGTAACATCAATAACGGGGCGGGATACGACCTCGATATCCTCTGCCTTATCAAGCTCCTCTGTGTAAGAGTTCTGGATACACTCATTAGCTGCATCCTCGTAAAATACCTCAGGGCCGTACATCTTCTCGATCATAGCCTTGGGAACCTTACCCTTACGGAAGCCGGGAACAGACATCTTGCTCTTATTCTTATTATATGCAACGTCAAGTGCCTTTAAGAAATCCTCGGCACTAACCTCGATTGTAAGCTTAGCCATGTTCTTCTCAAGCTTTTCTACCTGTAAACTCATTATAAAATTCCTCCTTAATCTTACGTGCGCTTGGCACTGTTTCTATGTTGATGTGCCCCACTTAAAAAGAATGACTTCGAATCTCACTCTTTTTGCGCCGGCAACATCTGTGCCATTCGCACAATCAATTGCATATTATAGCATAGGAATCCCCAAAAATAAAGAAAAATCAGTGGTTTTTCGGCCACTGATTTTCCAATGAAAATTTATCGAATATTGCTTTACCGCTCTTCTCTGAAGTAGGGAAGACCTAAGGATTCAGGGGGCTGATTTTCCCGCTTGTTGCGCATGCTTGTTATTACAAGAACTATAAGGGTTACGATGTAGGGAAGCATCTTATACAGTTCCTTATACTCCATGTGATCCATTCCGGAGGGAATAAAAATGTAGAGGATATAGAGTCCGCCGAAAAGGATCGATGCAAGTATGCCCAGATCCGGCTTCCAGATGCAGAATATTACGATTGCGATGGCCAGCCAGCCTCTGTCACCGAAAGCGTCGTTGGACCATACACCGCAGGCGTAATCCATTACATAGTATAGGCCGCCAAGGCCCGCGATCATGCAGCCTATACAGGTTGCCATATACTTATATTTTGTAACATTGATACCGGCAGCATCTGCGGTTGCAGGGTTTTCACCGACGGCGCGCAGATGCAGTCCCACTCTCGTCTTCTTGATCACATAGCTTGCAAGGAAAGCTATCAAAATAGCAAGATAAGCCAAAAATCCATAGGATAAAAATACCTCTCCGAAATCTCCGCATTTTTCCGCAAAGGGCAGTGATTTTGAAAACACAGCGCTTGTTTTGGACAGTGCGATTGAGGGCACGTCAGCTCCTGAAAGCTTAATAAGCGAGCCTCCGAAGAAGTTTCCGAAGCCTACGCCGAAGGTTGTCATTGCAAGACCGGTAACGTTCTGATTGGCTCCCAGGGTTACTGTTAAAAAGCAGTACAGAAGTCCCATAAGGAGCGAACCGATAAGTGAGCACAAAAGCGGAATAATAAGGCCTAAAAAGCCGTTGAAACTTCCGCTGCTTGCCTGCTCATAATAAAAGGAACCGATAACTCCGGAAATGGCGCCCACATACATTACGCCCGGAATGCCTAAGTTTAAGTTACCCGACTTCTGGGTTATGATCTCGCCTGTGGAACCGTATAAAAGAGGAATGCCCTGGCCTACTGCCCTTGGTATAAATGAAATCAGAAAATCCAGCATTTATTTTTCCTCCTTTTTATTAAACTTAACCTTGTATTTTGCAAAGAATTCACAGCCGATTATGAAGAACAGTATTATAGCTGTCAGTATATCCGAAAATGCCTCATTAAGGCCAAAGGTTGTGGCAACCTCCTGACCGCCTCTGCCCATAAGTATGATAAGTCCGCTTGAGAAGATCATGGTTATGGGATTGAACTTGGCAAGCCAGGATACAAGTACAGCCGTGAAGCCCTGTCCGTCGGCGATGGTTGTTGTGATGGTATGGTTGATGCCTCCCACAAGTAAAAGTCCGACAACACCACAGATGCCGCCTGATACCAGCATTGTGCGTATTATGACCTTCTCAACCGATATTCCAACATATCTTGCGGTTCTCTCCGACTCGCCCACAACAGCTATCTCGTAGCCCTGCTTTGAATATTTTAAGTACATGTACATTCCCGCAGTTATAAGGAGCGCAACGATAATGGCCAGGAGGTACTTATTGCCTATCTCCGGCAGCCACCCCACATTGGAGTCCTGGTTGATGATACCGATCTTACCGGAACCCTTTGGAGTCTCCCAGACTATGGTATAAAAGGCCACCAGCTGGGTCGCTATATAGTTCATCATAAGGGTGGACAGTGTCTCGTTGGTATTCCACTTTGCCTTTAAAAGTGCAGGGATCAGGCCCCAGATGGCGCCTGCGGCAATAGAGGTTGCGATCATGAGCAAAATCACAACTGCATTCGGAAGCTTGTCCTCAAGTACTATCATGCAGGCCGCAGAAGCAAGACCTCCTATAAGGATCTGTCCTTCACCGCCGATATTCCAAAATCGCATTTTAAATGCCGGGGTAAGGGCAAGGGATATGAGAAGCAGTATACTGATGCTCTGCAAAGTCACCCAGGTCTTACGTTTAGAACCGAAGGCACCTAAGATTATGGTCTTATAAATGCTTATGGGGTTATCTCCGGTGACCGCCATGGTGATAAGCCCACATAATACAAGCGCAAGTATGATTGCTATTGCTCTTACAAGTGCAGCCTTGAAAAACGGCAGGTCATCTCTTTTTGATATATGGAAAAGAGGCTCACGATTTTTCTTATTCATTTGTTCTGCCCTCCTCCTTAAGCTGTGTCATCATCATGCCTATTGTGTTTTTATCACATTTTCTTGCGTCCACAACACCTGATAGCTTACCGTCACACAAAACAACTATATGGTCCGAAAGTTCTAACAGAACATCCAGGTCCTCGCCTACGTATATGACCGCGACTCCCTTTTTCTTCTGTTCATTGATAAGGTCATATATCATATAAGATGAGTTTATATCAAGTCCTCTCACTGCATAGGCTGTCATCAGGACAGTGGGGGCAGATGAAATTTCCCTTCCTACCAGTACCTTCTGGACGTTACCTCCCGAAAGCTTCCTCACCGGCGTATCCAGTCCGGGAGTTACCACCTTAAGTTCATCTACTATGCTTTTTGCCAGGTTTCTGGGATCCTTCTGATTTAAAAGTACCGATTTGCCTTCTCTGAAGGAGCGCAGCATTACGTTATTGACAAGGTCCATATTCCCCACAAGGCCCATGCCCAGGCGGTCCTCAGGAACGAAGGATAAGGCAACGCCTTTATTTGATATTTCCCTGGGATTCATACCCAAAAGTTCCTCTTCGGTTCCATCGTCATTAATGTATGTAACGGAGCCGGATTCAACCTTCTGAAGTCCCGCGATTGCTTCCAAAAGTTCCTTCTGGCCGCTTCCCGAAATTCCGGCAATTCCCAAAACCGATCCTGAGTTGGCATAAAATGAAACATTATCAAGCTTTGTTACTCCGTCTTCTGATTTTACCGTAAGGTTTGAAACATTAAGGCGAAGCCTTGGATTCTCCGGTTCCTTTCGTTCAATATTAAGGGAAACCGATCTGCCCACCATCATGTCGGTCATTTCCTGGGGATTTGTATCCTGGGTGATCAGGGTTCCGATGTATTCGCCCTTGCGCAAAATCGATACCCTGTCGGATATGGCCATAACCTCATTAAGCTTATGGGTTATGATTATGACTGTCTTTCCTTCTTTTTTAAGGCTACGGAGCATTTCAAACAGCTCCTCTGTCTCCTGGGGAGTCAGTACCGCAGTGGGCTCGTCCAGGATTATGATGTTGGCGCCCCGGTAGAGAACCTTTAATATCTCCACCTGCTGCTTCTGGGAGACGGTCATGTTATAGATCTTCTCATCCAGGCTGATGTTGAAGTTTATGAGTTTTGTAAGCTCTGCGATACGTGATTTTGCCTTAGGCAGATCAAGCCTGCCCTCAAGGCCTAAAACCACGTTTTCAGCAACAGAGAGCACGTCAACAAGCTTAAAGTGCTGATGCACCATTCCTATTCCCAGGGAAAGTGCATCCTTGGGTGACTTGATGATTTCCTCTTTGCCGTTGATAAAAATCCTGCCCGAATCGGGAAAATAGATTCCGGAAAGCATGTTCATAAGGGTTGTCTTGCCGCTGCCGTTTTCACCCAGAAGCGATAATATCTCACCCTTGTAAACGTCAAGATTCACATCCTTATTGGCCACCGTGGAGCCAAAGGTCTTGGTGATATTTTTCATTGAGATTGCCAGTTCTCTGTTTTCCATGATATTTTCCTTTTCGTAATTAAGAGCAATTCCTTATAAACTGAAAATAGGGGCCGCTGCTCTTAAGAACAGCAGCCCCAATATTTGAGCCTGTATTTTATTTAGAACTGTGTATCAAGAAGGTTGATACCGTCGATCTGAACATCGAAGTAAGGTGCTGAACGGAGTCCGTCACCTGACTCATCGAAGTAACCGTCCTTAATAACCTCGTGGTCGCCTTCGTATGCTTCGTCTGTGTCAACATCAGCCATGTAAGAGGTGAGCTTCTCGCCACCAACTGTGAATGTTGATGTATCGAATACATGAAGTGTGCCTGCGATCATCTCAGCCTTAGCTGCATCGATTGCTTCCTGTGTGCCCTCTGCTGCGCATGAACCAAGGTCATTTAAGAGAACTGAATCTGTCTCAAGTGTTCCTGTCCAGTCTGCTGCAATAGCCTCGCCGTTTGCTGCATTTGTAATAGCATAGATAAAGTAAGGTGTCCAGTTGATTCTGGATGAAACAACGTATGTGTTAGGACATGCTTCCTCTGTTGATCCGTTGTAGGTAACATCGGGAACGCCTGCTGTCTCACATGCTGTGGGAGCACCCATTGAATCCGCATGCTGTGAAATAAGTACGCAGCCCTCGTCGATAAGCTTGTTAGCGCCTTCCTTCTCAGCTGTCTCGTCATACCATGAACCTGTGAAGGTTACGTCCATTGTAACTGAAGGGCAGACTGATTTTGCACCAAGGTAGAAGGATGTGTAGCCTGAGATAACCTCTGCGTAGGTATAAGCACCAACATAGCCCATCTTAGCCTCGTCCTCTGTGATCTCGCCGTTTTCGATCATCTCGTTGAGCTTCATACCTGCAGCAATACCTGCAAGGTAACGTCCCTCGTAGATAGAAGCAAAAGCATTATGGAAGTTGTCAAGACCCTCTGTATGAGCCTTTGTTCCTGTTGCATGGCAGAACTGAACATCGGGATATTCCTTAGCTGCCTCAATGATGTAATCCTCATGACCGAAAGAATCGGCAAATACAAAACCGCATCCGTCATCGGCAAGCTCGCAGGCTGCCTCGTAGCACTCCTGACCTTCAGGGATATTTGTCTTGGTAATGCACTCGATGCCCAGCTGCTCGCAGGCTTCCTTAGCTGCATTTAAGAAGTTTAAGTCATAAGTTGAATTCTCATCATGTAAGAAGATGAAGCCGGCCTTGATATCAAGTGCCTCACCTGTTGCCTCTGTTGCCTCAGCTGTCTCCTCAGCATCAGCATCTTCTGTTGTCTCAGAGGTTGTTGTCTCTGTTGTTACTTCCACGCTTCCGCATGCACACAGTGCAATTGTCATGGAAGCAGCCATGAGTAATGCAATGATTCTTTTTTTCATATTTTCTCTCCTTAATAGTCCGGCATTTACGGTGCCGGGTAGAAACTCCGAAGCCCTATCCTTCGGATTATACGCGTACTATAAAAATGTATCAGAATAAACGCAAAAAAACAATTGCCGAAATGAAGAAAAAATCCTTTATTTTCGGCAATTGTTTGTCTTAATTGTCTTATAGTTTACATAAAAATGATCCCCAGGGACGGAGGTTACCGATCATTTTTATGTCACCCGAAAACGGTTCCTTCAGCTACTTTCAGTTGCACCGCCCTACAATAGCACCGCAACAATAGGTATCGTCACCACTGACAGAACCGTTGTCATGATAATCCCCTTTGAGATCATGGTTTCATCAGCTCCATACTGCTTGGCTATCATAAGAGGCATGTTGGCAGCCGGCATGGCCATCAACAGCACAATTGATTCAAGCATCAGATCATTGGGGACAAAAGGTTTTAATATAAACAATATGATAACAGGCACGATAATCTGTCGCAGCAGTGTAAAAAGATAAAGCTTTTTCTCCGAGAAAATCTCCTTTAATGAGACCCGGGCCACCGAAACTCCCAATACGGCCATTGATATGAACGTTGTGCACCGACCTATATATGACAAAGTGGAATGGAGCAATGCAGGGCACTTTAAGTCAAACAGATATATAAGTATTGTCACAACGGACATTACAGTACCTGTGTTGATCCACTTCGGAAGCCTGTCGAAGATTCCGTTTGATGAGGCATTTTCATCAGCTCTGCCGGATGTGATTTTCAAATCCCCGGCCATCTGACTTTCCCCTATTTTCTTCATTTGGGAGTTTCCAATGGTGTAGAAGATCAGATTGAAAAAAAGTCCGCAGATCGTCACGTATATTATGGATTCAAGTCCCAGCACTGCCGAGCAGAAGGGGATTCCGATAAAACCCACATTTCCGAAAACAGTCATGTACCTAAAGGAGTATCGTTTGTCCTTTTCCACTCTCATTACAAGCGGAATGATATATGAAAAAACCCCCAGGATGATATAGACAAGAGCAAAATACCCAAAAGCCCCTGCAAGAGTTCCCCCGCTAACTTTATTTTCATCTTCAAGTGCAGCGACCAGCATGGTTATGGGGTTTGTCACATTTACGACGATCCAGGAAAGATCCCTTGAGGACCTCTCCGACAGATGCCCCATCTTAAATATGATCACTCCCACTGCAATAAGCAGGAATATAATTATCATCTGCTGCACTACGATAAGCGCCATTTTATCCCCCTACTGCTTATAAACTACCGCTTTCCCAATTTCGTCCGCTTTTGCCTTCCCTGCGAGCTTCTCAATTATTGCCAGCGCAAATGCGATTGCCGTTCCCATGCCACGTGAGGTTATGATGTTTCCGTCAACAGCCACTTCATCCGTTGTATGACGAGCTCCCTTTAAGTGCTCCTCCATTCCGGGATAGCAGGTTGCCGTCCTGCCTTCAAGCAGTCCTGCCTCTCCGAAGGTCAGTGCCGGTGCGGCGCAAATAGCTGCGATGAGCTTCCCGCTTCCCGCAAAATCACACACCTGACCCATTAATGCCCCGCAGGCTGCCAGATTTTTCGTACCCGGCATTCCCCCCGGAAGCACCAGTGCATCTGCATGGTCAAAATCACAGTCAGCAATCAGCACGTCCGATGTTATGTTAACTCCATGTGAGCTTACAACATTCAGCGAATCAGTGATTGAAACAGTTTTCACCTCGATTCCGGCCCTCCTTAAAAGATCCACGGGGGTCAGTGCCTCCACCATTTCAAAGCCATCGGCTAAAAATACGTATACCATTTTATGTCCTCCCTTATAGTTATACTTTTTGGTTTCATTTTTTTATGGACCTTTCGCAAACTACAACAATCGAATTTGCGTTCTTTGTCGGTTCATTCGTAAATCATATCAGTCGCTTACTCTCTTTTCCGTTCCGGGTTACTCACTCATGCTCTCAAGCACGTGGGTACAGTTCCCTTACTCATATTAGAGTTGTGATAGCTTGTATCCTCCGTAACGTCCTCAGAAAACCAGTCAGGGGGTGTAAAAGCCTCTGCCTCCTCAATCGTAGGAAATTCAACCTCCGCCATTATAAGTCCCTTAAGGCTTCCGTCAAAAACATCCAGCTCAACCAGATATTTATCATAGGGTATAAGGTACCGGCGTTTTGTGATCACAACGCCCTCAGCCTTTGACTTAAGCTTATTGTAAGCCTCCTCCGATAACGGGAGTTCGAACTCTTCCCTGGCCATTTTGCCTGAGCCCTTTACCGTCAGGATATAGTCAGAATCCTTCTTCCTTGCTCTTATGACCGGTTCAGTCAAAATATACACCTGCTCAATGTCCCTGTATTCGTACTTATCAAGCTCCGGCATTTTCTTTATCAAAAACTTTCGTTCAATTTCCATGCCTGTCCATCTCCGTTTCCGCCATCGCCTTCCTATTATATTTACTTTCTTAATTCATCTATGCGATCTCACGGCTCAATCCATAGAATTATATCACGACCGGAAGGCGCTCTCAAGCCGGGCAATCGGCATACAAGAAGGCCGGAAACCTCGGCTTTCGAGATTTTCAACATAAAAAACGCAGGAGATATACTCTCCTGCGTTTTACTCTGTTTAATTTATTTTAGCTACCGAATCTCTGACTACAAGCTCGGCTTCGAAAACCTTCTTTTCATGCCTTGCTCCGTTATTTATAACGTCAAACAGCTGCTTTACGGTCTCTGTCGCCATTTCCTCGATGGGCTGACGGATGGTGGTGATGCCGGGGCTCACATAATACCCCATCTCAATTCCATCAAAACCGGCCACGGATATATCCTCGGGGATCTTCCGTCCCGCCTCCTTAAGGGCCTTGCAGGCACCGATCGCCAGAGTATCCGAGATGGCATAGACAGCTGTCATGTCCAGGTTCTCCTCCAGCATCTTTTTCATGGCCTTATAGCCGTTTTCCATTGAATAGATCTCTTCGGCTTCCTTCGGACGCCTTATGTACTTCTTGTCTACCGAAATTTTATGATCGGCAAGTGCCTTTAAATATCCTTCAGTTCTCAGTCTGCCGATGGATGCATCTGCCTCCGGAGCTGTCAGGATGGCTATCTTTTCATGCCCCTGCTTAATAAGGTAGTCCACCATCTTATAGCTCTCAGCCATATCATCTACCGACACTGATGAGTGGGAACCATCATATTCTCCCACAACCGAAATCGTGCTTAATACAAAGGGGACGCCGATCCTCTTAAGCTTCTCCGGAGAATGGTTAAAATAACCTCCCAGGAAAATAATGCCCTTAAGCTTTTTCTCCTTCACCAGTTCAATTGCCGTTTCTACCTCATCCGTCTCCTCATCAACATGACGTATTTCCATGGAGTAATGATTTTTCTCAATTTCCTCCTCCATGATCTTAATCATCTTGGTAAAAAACGGGTTTGTCATGCCCTTTACAAGAATTGCAATGGTCAGGGACTCTGTTATCTTAAGATTCCTGGCACTGTTATTTGGGACAAAATCATACTCTGCAACTACTTCCATTATCCGCTGCTTAGTCTCGGGATTGATGTCAGGGTGGTTATTCAGAGCCCTTGATACGGTACTGATACCGCATCCGCATATTCTTGCTATGTCCTTGATCGTTATCTGTTCCATTGATTCTGTTCCGTTAATTGTATTCTGAACATTTTGCCATACAGGCTGTTTTACTATTCTTACTTATTATGAGCGACAAGAGCCTTCTGGGCATCAGCTGCACTTAAGTGCTTTTCCTCTTTCGGAGCCTTGTAAAGTCTACCACTTATCTTAGTTAAGGTGTATATCTTTTTTGCAAGAGTCTTGTTCAAAGCACCCTTTTTCATGCGCCATACCCAGTTACCGCCAAGGGTAGCGGGAGTATTTATGCGTCCCTCTTCTCCTATACTTAAGTAGTCCTGAATCGGAATCACACATAGATTGGAAACGCTTTCAAGAGCAAGTCTTGCAAAGGCCCAGGACACCTCATCATTATCCTCATCCGGAATGTTAAGATACCGGCAGGCCATTTTTTTATCATCCCCGGACAGCTTTGAAAACCATCCCCTGGTGGTGTCGTTATCATGGGTTCCCGTATATACCACGGAATTTCTTGTATAGTTATGGGGCAGATAATCCGAATCCTCACGTGAGTCAAAAGCAAACTGAAGGACCTTCATTCCCGGGCATCCCGAGTCCTTAACAAGCTTAATTACCGAATCAGTCATAAACCCAAGGTCTTCGGCAATCATTTCCTTATCCCCCCGGACCTCCTTCATAGCTCTCATGAGTCCCATACCGGGACCCTTCTTCCATTTTCCGAACTCCGCCGTAGGATCGCCATAGGGAATCGAGTAATATTCATCAAATGCTCTGAAGTGGTCTACACGTACCATATCGTACAGTTCATAGCAGTGCTCGATTCTCTTCTTCCACCACTCATAGCCTGTCTTTTTATGATACTTCCAGTCATAAAGAGGATTCCCCCATAACTGGCCTGTCTTTGAAAATCCATCAGGAGGACATCCTGCAACAGCAGTTGGATAACCCTTTGAATCAAACTGGAAAAGTTCAGGGCTTGCCCAGGTATCTGCCGAGTCAAAGGCTACGTAAATGGGAATATCACCGATTATCTTAACTCCAAGATCATTGGCATATTTTTTCAGAGCCTTCCACTGCTTATCAAAATAGAACTGCTGGAACTTGTAAAAATCAATATCCTCAGCATATTTCTTCTCATACTCCTTAAGAGTTTTCTCATCCCTTACTCTGGCCTTTTCATCCCATTCAATAAATGAGACACCGTTAAAGGATGATTTTACAGCCATGTAAAGAGCATAATCATTAAGCCAGAATTCGTTTTTCTTAATAAAATCCTTGTAGGCCTTTGTGTTTTTATGCTTGCTTCTCTCAAAAGCCTTCTTCAGTACCTTAAATCTGGATAAATAAATCTTCTCATAGTCAATCTCATCAGGATTTTTCCCAAAATCACAGGCATCGCACTCTGATTTTTTAAGAAGTCCCTCCTCAATCAGCATCTCAAGATCGATAAAATACGGATTGCCTGCAAA